>SDBT01008808.1_pt1 | contig 16434 bp, 14 predicted proteins | sample 2277101 | NCBI WGS metagenome assembly SDBT01 (sample SAMN10404973, study PRJNA504765) | marine sediment metagenome | isolation source: marine sediment core GS10_PC15, 103 cmbsf | place: Arctic Ocean: Southern Knipovich Ridge | collected 2010 | reverse complement strand
ATGTTCGCGAACTGGAGGGAGCGCTCAATCGTGTTGCCGCCCACCACCAGCTCCATAATACCAAGCTTACCTTGGAAAACATTAAAAAAATTCTCAAAAACGTCATTGAAATCCCCAGAATCAAGGCAGTCTCCACGAAAGAAATTATCAATGCCGTGATTCAATTTTATAACTTAAATCTTGATGAACTCTTGGAAAGATCGCGCAAACAGAAAGTCGCCTTTCCGCGCCAAATCCTGATGTATCTCCTGCGCGAAGAGGGTAAATCTTCCTATCCCAGTATTGGTCAGGAGCTGGGCGGACGGGATCACACCACCGTGATTCACGCTTACAAAAAAATCAAGCGAGAAATCAGCGAGAAAGAAGACCTGCGCCAAGAAATAGAATTAATCAAACAAAAAATTTACAGCTAGGATATTGGGGGTAAATCTTGGGGAGAACCTAAGGAGAACTTGGGGAAAAAATGGGACTCTATCAACAGCTTTTCCCCAGAATTAATAGCACAACAATAAACCGATCAATTCTATCCACCAAAGAGCCACAACTTACAAAGCCTCCATCCCCAAAGAAAACTTGATAACCAAAGGAAAATTTGTCTCTATTCCTTAAATATCAACAGCCTAATAATAACAATAATAGATATAAGAACTAATTTATGAAAATATATTGTACTCAAGAAAATCTAAATATAGGGTTAACAACTGTTAATAAGTTAATCGTCCAAAATATAAATCTTCCAATTTTGAACAACATTCTTTTAGAAACAAAAAGGGGGCAATTAAGATTAGCAGCCACTAATCTTGAAACCGGAATCAATTATTTCGTCAGAGGTAAAATTATTGAAGAGGGAGATATCACCATCCCTGCTTCTTTGATTGCCAACTATATTAATTCACTCGGAGAAGGAAGGGTTGATCTGGAAAGCGCCAAGGGAGAATTGAGGATAAAAACGAAATATAATCGAGCAGCGATTAGAGGACTGCCGGCTTCAGATTTCCCTTTTCAGTACAATTTAGTCAATAAAATTAAAAAAGGAACAGTGTTTGAAATAGAGGAGGGGCGGTTGCGCCAGGGAGTCAATAGTGTTAGTTTCGCCGCGGCTTTGGACGAGTTAAGGCCAGAAATTGCCGGCCTCCTTTTTTATTTTAACCAGGGGAATTTAATTTTAACTGCTACGGACAGCTACCGCTTGGCCGAAAAAAAAGTCAAGCTTAATAAATCTAATCGTAAGGTTTTCAGCGTAATCATTCCAATTAAGGCTGTGCAAGAATTAACTCATATTTTACAAGACAGTGAAGAATTGGTAAAGATTTTTTTCAACGAGGGACAGGTTCTTTTCCATGTGCGGGGGATTGATTTTACAGCCAGATTAGTTGAGGGACAGTACCCTGACTACAAACAAATAATTCCTCAAAAATTATCAACCAAGGCCACGGCAGATATTGAAGGCTTGATCCGGGCAGTGAAGCAGGTCAGCTTCTTTGCTGCTCGCGAGACCAATGACATTAAGATCAATCTTGATTCTGGCAGGGGGGAAATCGTCTTTTCTGCTGAAACCTCGCAGTCTGGAAGGAGCAATGCAAAAGTAAAAGTAGAGATCCAAGGCCCTTCCCAAGAGGTTGTCTATAACTATCGTTATTTTTTGGAAGGACTGTCTAATATTCACAGCGAAAAGGTATACTTCGAGACCAATGGCCAGGAAGAACCAGGCATTTTAAGGGGAAGTGGAGAACAAGAACTTTCTTTCCTTTATTTGGTGATGCCGATCCGCAATTAAAAATCTTATTCTATGCAACTGGAGCGCCTAAAATTAGTCAACTTTCGCAACTATCAAGACGCGGAGGTTAAGACAGCAAGAAGGGCGATTATTTTGGTGGGCGACAACGCGCAGGGCAAGACTAATTTTGTGGAGGCAATCTACCTTTTGGCAATTACCAAATCTTTTCGTTTGAGGAGTGATTTGGATTTATTAGGGCCAGAGAGCGAGTTTGCCCGGATTGAGGCCCAGTTTGAGAGCCGTAAGAAAGCTTTCAAGTTAGAGGTGGTAATTAAAAAGAATACAAAGGGCGAGAGGAGGCAGCAGAAGACGATTAAACTCAACAGTGTTCTTGCTCCTGCCAGGGCAATCCTGGGAGCTTTCTTAGCGGTTTTGTTCTGTCCGGAAGACATTAATTTGATTAAGACCGTCCCTTCGGGCCGCAGGCGCTTTCTGGATATCCTCGGCTGTCAGGTCAGTTCTGACTATTGCGAGAAACTTGTAGAATACAACAAGATTGTTAAGAACCGCAATCAAATTCTGCTTCGGATTAAGCAGGGCGTAGGCGACCTCGGGGAGCTTGTTTTTTGGAATAATGAGTTGGTGGATAAGGGGAGTTTTATCATCAAATTCCGGCAAGAGATGCTTTCTGCATTGAATCTCCTTGTCCGGCGATATTATAATCAAATCAGCGGAGAGGATTTGTCAAAAGGACAGGCCTTAAGCCTGCATTATTTTTCTTCTTTCCATTTGACCAAAGATTTAGACGAAGAGGGAACTAGACTTAGGTTTCGCGCCGAGCTCCTTAAAAAGCAGAAGAGTGAAATTGAGCGCCAACAGACATTTGTTGGCCCCCACCGTGATGATTTTCATTTTTTCTTAAAACAGAGAAATGTGATTCATCAGGCTTCTCGGGGAGAGTTTCGGACAACAATCCTGGCTTTAAAACTTTCAGAATTAGATTTTTTAGAAAAAAAGCTTTCCGAACGTCCTCTTCTTTTGCTTGATGATGTATTTTCCGAATTAGACGCCAAAAGACAAAGGAGGATAGCGCGCCTTTTGGAAAGGCAGCAGACCTTTATTACCACTACAGACTTAAGACACATCACTTCTGTTTTGAAAAGAAAAGCGCTGATTTTAAGAATAAAAGCAGGAAGGATAAAGGAAGTGTAGGTCAGACAAAAGATGATGAGCAAATTTTCAGTTTGACTTTGCGCTTTTAGTTTCCAGCTTTACACCTTTAGCTTTTTACAATGTTTGTCCCCTTAAAATCCATCCTGCCCAAAACCAAAAGCCTACAGAAGGCCCGTACGATTTTTAAAGCCGACGAGATCAATGTTGCTTATGGCAGGGTTGTGGGAGAGGTTTTAAATAAAAAAGCCGCGCAGAATTCGCGAGCTTTGTTTTTACGAAACAAAATTTTAAGGGTGGCCGTCCCTTCCTCGGTTTGGGCCTGCCAGCTTCAGTTTGTTTGTGCAGAGATTACCAGAAAGATTAACCAGCTAGCAGGCAAGGAAATGATTGAGCGGATCGTCTTTCGGGTGGAATAAGATTGTTTGAACGATCGGAACAGAGGCTGTTTTTTATTCCTCCACTTGCACAATCACTTTCGCGCTTTGGATTAGGTCGTTGTCATTGGAGACCATAATCGCATAAACTTCGAATTGATTGGCGAGGGGTTCGTTTTGCCAGATCACCCGGTATTCATTTCCCTCAAAGGCGATGGGCTCAAAAGTGGATCCGATCAAGAAAACCCTTTTGTCTAAGGTGTGATCGCGGCCGTAGAAGTTAACCTTGCGGACGCCGCCATCAAAAGAAGCGATCACTTTCAGCTCGTAAGGAAAGTCTTCTCCTTTTTTCAAGACGGCCCCGCCCTTTGGTTGGATCAAAGAAACGACCTTATCATTTTTTAGGTTGATCGTTATTGAATTCTGTTCGGTGTTGCCCATTTTGTCATGAGCAACAACCCGGATCGTATGGAACCCAGGCTGGTCATAGCTTCGGTAGTTCGCGCTAAAAGGAGAGTCTGTACGGTCAACAAAAAACAGGTTGTTGTCAAAATAGAATTCCACTTTAGAGAAACCCAGGGAAGCTTCACCCTCGGCCTTGATCGTAATCTCGTTGTCCTCAATCAGATCATTGTTTGCTGGCGAGGTTATTTTTATTTCAGGCCGGTTGTGCCCTTCATGGTAATCGCAGGTTTCCTCGGGAGGCTCATTTGGTTCAATATCTTCTCTTTCGAGCCAGTCTTGGATTGGTCTTTCCCAATTAAGATACATCGGATCGTTTTCTGGATTTTCGGGGATGGGTCCGCGCGGATCATCCTTTTCAACATAATGGAGAATAGAGTGTGTTTCGCGAAACATTTTTTCAACCAGATCATCAGGGTGACAACAACTCTCATGGAGAAGACTGCCTTCAACTTCGCAAACCTTGACCACGGTTTCGTTATACTTGCCATGGAGAACCATTTTGTCCAGAGAGTATTTCTGATAAGGAGGGAATTCTTCAACTTCAGCGCTTGCTAAAACCTTTTTCATAAATGCCTGCCAGATTGGCGCGGCGACAGAGGAGCCTGGCGCCTGATTCATTTCACTGTTGTCATTGTTGCCGACCCAAACTCCGCAGGCTAAAGCCGGGGTATAGCCAACAGTCCAAGCGTCTCGATAATCTTGGGTCGTTCCGGTTTTGGCGGCAACCGGCCGGGTGCCTAAATTTAGGTAGTTGCGGCTGCCAAAGGTTTGGGCTCGCGCGTTGTTGTCTGACAAGATGCTGTTGATCTGGCGCGCGATTTGTTCAGGGAGCACCCTTTTACCTTCCTCTTTCTCCCATTCTTCTAGGACCTTGCCTTGTTTGTCTTCTATTTTAAGGATCGCGGTTCGCTTGTTGAGCATTCCGTCATTGGCGAAGACTCCATAGGCCTGGACCTCATCAATCAGTTTGACTTCGCCGCCGCCCAGGACCAGAGAAAGGCCAAAGCGGGAACGTTCTTCCAGGGTGGTGATCCCCATCTGGTGAGCAAGGTCAATCGTTTCGTTGATGCCGGCTAAATAAAGAGTTTTTACCGAAGGGATATTAAAGGAATTGGCAAGCGCGGAGCGCATTGTGACCGGCCCGTGTTCTTGGTTGTCATAGTTTTTAGGGATGTATTCTTTGCCGCCCTGTTCGCCAAAGCTGGTCCTGATGTCAAATAATAGGGTGTCAGGGGTATAGCCCTTCAAAAAGGCTCTTGCGTAGGCAAAGGGCTTGAAAGAAGAGCCGGGCTGACGCGGACGGAGGGCAACGTTAACATTCCCGTCGTTTTCCAGATCAAAGTAGTCGCGAGAGCCGACCATCGCCAAGATCTGGCCGTTCTTTGGATTTAAGGCAAGGAGAGCGGCGTTGTGGGCATTGAATTTTTGGGGATAGTCTTTGGTCATTTCAAAAATAAGTTCTTGGGCTGCCTGTTGTTTTTCAAAATCCAAGGTGGTGTAGACTTTAAGCCCTCCTCTTTCAATAAAGTCTTCGCCGTATTTTTCCGCCAGGAGTTCCTTGATATAGATCACGAAGTGAGGGGCGGCGATCCCTTCGCGGTTTTCACTGTAGATCATTTTTTCTTCTTTCGCGCTTCTGGCTTCTTCTTCTGTGATCTGGCCCAAAGACACCATCCGGTCTAAGATATATTCTTGTCTCCCTTTGAGCGCTTCTGGATGTGAACCAAAGGGGGAGTAATAGGTAGTGGCGCGGGGCAGGGAAGCAAGAGTCGCGCTCTCGGCCAGGGTCAGCTCGGAAGCTTTTTTGCTGAAGAAGGTTTGGGCGGCAGCCTCTGTCCCATAAGCATTAGAGCCGTAAGGGATTTCATTTAAGTACATTTCCAAAATTTCGTTTTTGGAAAACCGTCTTTCGAGCTCTAAAGCGAGGATTAGTTCTTTAAATTTGCGCGAGAAAGTCCTTTCTGGAGTTAAAATTGCGTTTTTGATGAATTGTTGGGTGATCGTGGACCCGCCTTGATGGACTCCGCCGCCTTTGATGTCAGACCAGCCGGCGCGCAGAATCGCTTTAAAGTCCACGCCTTTGTGGAGATAAAATTCATCGTCTTCAGCAGCGAGGGTGGCTAGAATCAAATGACTTGAGATCTGGCCTAAAGGGACGACCGTTCTTTTTTCTTCGCCGTGGATTTCGTAGAGCAGGTGTTCGCCGCTTTGGTCGTAGATTTTCGTGCTTTCAATCACTTGTCTTTCGTTGAGTTTGTCCGGCGTGGGCAGATCGCGGGCGAAATAAGCAAAGACAGAGATGGCGCTGATAATCACCGCGAATATTCCCAAGAGGGCGAGGCTCAAGATTATTTTTAGGATTTTTCTAAATCGACCCTTTTTCTTTTTCAGGTCCCCTTTACTAATGCTAAAAACAGCCATTCTGGAACGGGGCTTGATTTTAGGCCTTCTTTTTTTGCTTTTTGTTGCTGGTTTTTTGAGCATAGTGCCTTGATTTTACTAAAATTTGGGGCTTTTGTCAAAAGAGATCCGTTACAAAAACCGACGATCGTCGGTTTTTGTAACGTTGTGTTAGTTGACGATTAGTGTTTATCTAAAGTATAATTGAGATAAAAGGACTTAAGATTATGTCAAAAGAAAAATTAAATAAAGCGATAGGGGAAATTAACAAGAGGCTTGCTTTACATGGAGGAGGGGTGGAGCTTACCAATTTTGATCAAGAGAAAAAAACAGTTGTCTTGAAATTGCAAGGTGCGTGCCAGGGCTGTCCCATGGCCCAGTTGACTACGGAGAGTTTTATTAAGAAAGAATTGAAAAAGCAATTGCCGGAGATAAAAGAGATTAAAACACAATAGAGTGATTGACACTAATCCTAAAAAAATAGAGGAGGTTTTAGCCCGCGGTGTTGCCGAGGTGATTGATAAAGATCACCTCAAAAAGAGAATGCTTGCTGGCGAGAAGCTAAAGGTAAAGCTGGGGATTGATCCGACCAGCCCGGACATTCATTTGGGCCGCTCGATTCCGCTTTTGAAATTGCGCGACTTTCAGGAACTGGGGCATAAAGTTTTTTTGATTATTGGTGATTTTACTGGCTTGGTTGGGGATACCAGTGATAAATCCTCTGAGCGGCCGATGCTAGACAGAAAGACTATTGAACGTAACAAGAAAACCTATCTTGAGCAGGCAAAAAAGATTTTAAATACAGAGGATAAAGAGAAATTTGAGCTTTGCCATAATTCCAAGTGGCTTGCAAAGCTGAATTATCAAGAAATAGGCGAGCAGGCCAATATTTTTTCCTTGGCTGAATTTATTGCCCGCGAAAATATAAAGAAACGGCTGGATGGCAATAAACGGGTCTCTTTGCGCGAACTGCTTTATCCTCTAATGCAGGGCTATGATTCAGTGACAATCAAAGCAGATCTGGAGCTTGGCGGGACGGATCAGCGATTTAACCTCTTGGCTGGCCGCAGGCTGCAGGAGCACTTTGGTCAAAAAGCGCAGGATATTGTGATGAACAATTTGATTGAAGGCCTAGACGGCCGCAAGATGAGTTCTACTTGGGGCAATACAATTAATATCACAGACAATCCTAATGATATGTTCGGCAAGGTGATGAGTATGACTGATGATTTGATTATTAAATACTTTGTTCATTGTACGCGAGTGCCGATGGAAGAAGTCTTGGAGATTGAAAAGGGTCTTAAAGCAGGCCAAAACCCCAAAGAAGCTAAGGAAGAATTAGCCTTAGCGATCACAAAGATGTATCATGGTCGTGAAAGGGCTAGAGCAGCTCAAGAGGACTTTAAATGTGTTTTTAATGAGAAGGGGTTGCCCAAAGAGATTCCTGTCGCTTGCGTCAAAGCCAAAGAATTAAATATTTTAGATCTGCTCGTTGAAACCACGCTCTGTCAAAGCAAGAGCGAAGCACGGCAGATGGTCGAGCAGGGAGCGGTTCGGGTGGATCAAAAAGTGATTTCTACTTGGCAAGCGAAAATTAAAAACTTGAACAATAAAGTTGTTCAAGTTGGAAAGCGGAGATATTGCAAGATTGAGAATTAAATTTGCTGGATTTAAAAAACCATTTCCAGGGAGTATCTTAGTGAGCGGTTTTTAGGACTATTAGTTTTCCAATATTTTTCTTGCCATTACCTTTCCCCATTCGTAACATTCTTCAGAGGGATCAGAGTAGTCTGAACTAAGATTAAATATAGGATTTGAGAGCCTTTTGGGCTTTTTTCATTACAACAATGCGGCGCCGATCATGCCGGCGTCCGTGCCTAAGCTTGCTTTAACTATTTTTACTTTCTCACCTATTTTTCCAGCGGTGATTTTTTTTGTTTTTTTGATCGCAGAATTAATAAAATTATTATTTCGCGACAGTCCTCCTCCCAGAATAATTACTTCTGGCTCAAAGATATTGATAATATTAGCCAGTCCGACTGCTAAATAGGAGGCCGCTTCTAAAAACACGGATTTAGCGGGCTCAAGACTGCTTTTTGCCTCTTTTTCAATATTGACAGCATCGCGGCGGAATCCAGTCCGACGTTCATATTCTAAGACAATAGCAGTACCCGAAGCATAGGCCTCCAGGCAGCCGGCTTTACCACAGGAGCATGGACGGCCATCGGCTTGGATAATCATGTGGCCGAATTCAGAAGCAGAGGTGAAAGCGCCGTGGTAGAGTTCGTGATTCAAGATTACTCCTCCTCCAATTCCGGTTCCCAAGGTTAGCCCCACTATTTTTTTCTTGTCTTTGCCAGCGCCATAAATACTTTCTGCTAAAGTAAAGGCATTGGCGTCGTTATTGAGATGTACAGGCAGATTAAACTTTTTTTCCAAAAGCTTTGCCAAAGAGACTTTTTCCAAGATTTTGATGTTCGGTGAGCAGATGCTCATCTTTTTTTCAAAATCAATCTGGCCGGCTTCTGCCAGACCAATTCTTTCTGCTCCTTGGTCCCAGACCTTGCGTACATTCTTGTAAAGAGCAGAAATTAGCCCTTCTTTTTGTTGGGGCGAAGGGATCGTGATTTTTTTTCGAATTTCGAATTTTGTTTCTTGGATTTCAATCAGGCCAAAATTGGTTTTGGTCCCGCCAAGATCAATGCCGATAGAGAGCATGCTTTAGCTTTAATGATTAAGAATATAGTCGGGTTGCTCTGGCAGAGGGGTGATCGCAAGTTGCTTGTGGAGCCAGGTTGCGACTTCATGGCCCCAGGGATTTAATTTATTGGTTTTAAGATCAAGCACGCCGCGCAAAGACATTGCTCGAAACAGTCTTTGGTTGGGTGTTAATCGGGATCTTTTTAAGGGGACGCCGTCAGCAATAAAGAATTCATCTTGGTTTTTTAAGTGCCTAAAATGATAACCCTCTCTTTGGTAGGAAAATTTTCCATTTTTGTAACGATAAATTCCAGCCGGGATTTGTTTTTTGGTTTCAGCGAATTTGTAGAGCAGGTTGTGGAGGATCATTTGGCTTCCTGTTTTTGAGCGCTGGATCTCGCGATTTACACTTTTAAGATCAAGATGATATTGAGCCCCCAAGAACTCCAAAGTATGGAAGGCTAAAAGCGGCGGCTCATTGTTCGCGACCTGGATCATGGGCAGGCAGGGGAAAGAGCCCAAAAGCCGCGGATTACACTCAACAATGTAGAGCTTGCCCGTATCCCGTTCCAAGAGCAGATCCAGGCCAAAGATCCCTTTGTATCCTATTTGATGCAGGTGGTTGCCGATTTTTTGAGCGAAATTCTGGGCTTGTTTTTCCACTCTTGGGCTGAAATTGCTTTGAGTCCAGTCATGACCCGAGAAGAGGCCAGAACCTTTTTTCAGGTTCCAAAGTTCGGGGATGTCCAAAAGCTGATGCTGAAGATTGGTGGCAAGGATTCCCTCCCGGGTGACACAGGCGGTGAGACTGGGCGAGGGCCCGACAATGAATTTGGTGATCACAATATCAGGGGGCTTTTTATATTCTTTGACTCGGTCGTGGTTTACAAAGTTATCAAAATCTTCCTTTTTATTTATAAAGAATGTTCCTTTGCCGCCGCCGCGGTCAGGAAGCTGAATCACGAAGCGGGGGCCGTATTTTTTATTTAAGACACTAAACTCAAGCTTGGCTAGATTGTTTGTTTCGCCAGGGATCGGATCGATCCCGCTACTCTCTAAAACATTACGGAAAAAGACTTTGTTTTCAATGCTTTCTTTGCCGAATTTAGGGGAATTGCCAACCATTAGCCAGCCGTTTTCTCGGCAGGCCTTTTGAATCTTTCTTGTGGTTTTGTAGAAGATTAAAGCGGGCTTGGGTTTTAGTTTGTTAAGGTATTTTTGGGTGCGGCGATTTAAGAGCACGGAAGTGGAATTGCGGCGGCATTTTAGGTGCCGGATCGGGCGGCCCCGCTCTAGGGAATAGACATCCACGTCTTTTTCGATCCGCGGCGTATCTAGGCTATAGCGGAGACAAACAATGCGATAATGAGGAACAATGTCTTCAAGGCCAAGGCGGTTGAAGGCAGTGACGCCAATGCCGACAATCGGCTTCTTGATCTCCGGGAACACTTTTTTAAGACTCGGGAGATCCTTTACGGTTTTAGGCATAGTTAATTATTTGATTAGTTTGGTTTTGATAATTTTTTTGAATTCTTTATTGAAGACATTAAATGCTTTTTCTAAATTCAGATTTTGATGCGCGGGGAAGAGTTGATTTAAATAGGGGAATTCCAGCAAGTCAAATTTGCCTTGATTCAGCTTGTTGAAAAGCAGGATCGTTTGTTGAAAGTTCAGTTTTTGTTCCGAGATTAGCTTGTTAATTTTTTCCAAACCCAGGTAATAGAGGGAGTCGTGGTAATTTGCTCCGGGCAGTGAGGTGTCAGCAACTCCCCGTTTTACTCTTGTGGCCAGCTCCCAGGCCAAATCTTTGTTGATATTCAGTTGGTTTAGCTTGGAAAAAGTTTGATAGAAAGAATTACGGGCCGCAATTTGGATTGCCTTGATCCGCAGATGAGGAATAAAGTCTTCTCGCTTGCTTCGCAGACGGCGGGGCAGGGATTTTTTTAGATTTTGATAGGAGAGCTCGCCTATTTTAACCGCCATCCCCTCTTCTTTTAGGAGGGTGGTTACGTTGTTTTCGCGGGCAAAGTAGGCTGGGTATTTGCGGGCATTAGTTGAACAGAGAGCGTGTCCTAAGATTTCATGGGCCAGACTGCGAATAATCCGGGCAGGGGAGCGCAGGGTCCCGACCCCTATTTTCACACTGCGATTGGTTGTCGCCATGCCCCGGAAGCGGTAACGAGACGAGGAGATTCTTGCTTTGTGCTTTAGGCCGATTTCTTTGAGGACTTTCTGGGCGAGGTAGACGATTTCATAGGCCTCGATATATTCTTGGCGGTTGTGAGGGAAGGCAATTTTTTTGGGCAGAATTCTTTTCTCTGCAGCCTTGAATTTATAGTATTCTTTACTTGCCCAGGAGAAGCCTTTTTTTTGGCTCAAGCTTGCGAGGATGATTGCTCGCTGGGCATCGAAGATCCTGCGCTTATAGATTTGACCCAGAGCCTGATCAGGAGGCAGTTTTTTGGCGAATTTGTCCAGTTCTTTGATTAAATCCCTTGCTTTCCTAAAGTCCCAAGGCGGCTTTTTTTTGTAGTGAAAATCAGGGTGATAGATTTTGTTTTGGTAAAGGGCGCGGAAGAATCTGTTTTTTTCTCGCGGTTCATTGGTGATCGTGTGGAGAGGATAGGTTTTAATGAAGCTTCCAGTGAGAGATTTTAGCTTTTTAGAATAATCCAAGTCGTCTCGTCGGCTGTATTTACTACCGGAGATTTTAACGGGGATCCTCTTTTTATTTATTTTAAGATACTCTTCGGCCCATTTTAGGTAGTCCTCGGAGTTAAAATTAGACATTAAATAGGCAATAACCGATAACCCCGCAGAAAAGCAAAATGGCGGATAAACTACCCGTTGCCCGTCTACTTAGTTACCGGTTATTTGTTTTTCTCAAGTTTGGGTCAACCAGGAATTTTTTTAAGTCTTTGCGTCCAATAATCATTGGATATTGGAGGTGTTTCCGTTTAACTATTGAAACGCGGGTTTTCACCTTAACTCCGGAAAGAACAAAAGTCAAGGGCACCATTAACCGATAGGTTGTGCCGTGAGCGGAATGGATAATAATTGTGTCGATTATTTCTTCATATTCGTCTAAAACTTTTTCTTCAATGTCGGAAGCAATCTGGCGGGCTGCCTCGGGAGAGAGCGGGGTATTGAAGGGGTATTTCTCTAGCGCCTCCAGGGCTTGCTTAAAACCCAAATTCTGAGCCAATTCAGTGCTGATTGAACTAAAACCCGCTCCGGTGTCCACTTTTGCCTGAATTTCATATTTTTGATCATTCTTAGTGATCAAAGTGACGGATTCTATTGGACTAATGATTTGTTTACCCATCTTTTTTTTAGTTGTTGGCTTCCCTTCCTCTCCGCCGAACAGCTCTTGTCCGACGCGAAGGCCTTTCTCGACACTGTTAATTTTCAAACCCCTGACCCGTTCCAGTCTTTCTTTGAGCGGGATTAGGTTGGCGATTTGAATAGAGAGGCCGGCGCGAGCATTGATTTCCAAGAGAACCGGACCGTGATTGCGGTCTAAGACCACATCCGCGCCCAGGTAGCCCAAGTGAGAAGCTTCCTGCGCCTCTACGGCAAGCCTTAAAATTTGTTGCCAATGGGGGATTTTAATGCCGGTGAGGACGCGGTTGGTCCCAGGCACGGTTTTGATAATCCGGTCGTATTGGATTGCTGTCGTGGTAATGCCAGTGGCAATGTTAACGCCTAGTCCAATCCCTCCTAAGTGGAGATTGGCCTTGCCTTCGGAGTGCTTGGTCGGCAAACGGATCATCGCCATAATCGGCACTAGGTTGTAGACAATGATTCGGACGTCGGGTGTTCCTTTGTAGCAAAGCCGCCGGAATTTTTTGCTTTTTTTGAGCCTCTCTTCAAAAAAGGCAATGTCTGGATCGCCGGAAATAGAATAGCGGCCATCCAGAATGTCTTGGATATGAGATTTGAAGTGGGCGATTGAAACCTCTTGGCCCGAGGCCTTGATCCAATTGCCGCTCTTTTTGCGGCCATAGACGACCATAATCCCCTCGCCGCCCAGTCCCATATTTGGTTTTAAAACAAAACTGGGAAGCAGGCCTTCCCAATCAAAATTATCCAGATCAAGACGGTTTTTGATTACACCGTAAAGTTCAGGCACGGGGATGCCGATCTTGCTTAAGACCCTTTTAGTTTCAAGCTTGTTATCAGCAAGTCTAACCGCACTCCGTTTATTATTGGGCCGAATATATTCTAAATTCCGGGCGTTCATCCCCAGGATTTTTTGGGCCAGTTTTAAGGAATTAAACATAGTTCCAAATTCAAAATTTTACCCCTACTGGATGACCACCCGGAATGGGTGGCATAATTCATAATTCATGCACCCTTCTTCTTCGCCATTCCCTTGATTACGCGGCGGAAGCGGAAGTATTCAGAAACCCGCAGTCCCGTCCATTTGCCCAAGCCAAAGTTTAAGGCCAGGGTGATAAAAATAAGCTCGGGATAGGCAATAATCAGGGCGCGCAAGGTCTGCCAGGTAACAATAAAATAACAGACCACAGAAAGAATCAGGGTTTCAATTGTTAATTTGATCGCGGTTCGCGCTCCTTTTTCCACTTGGACATTCACAAACTGTTCAACCAGCATAATCATAATTAACATTGGGAAGATTGAGACCGCAATCAGGCCGGTGCGGCCGCGATAAGCTCCTTCCGCGAGCATTGCCAGAATCGCGATGCTGACTAAACTTAGTACAATCGCGATCCGAGGAAGATGGAGCATTCTAATTTTTTGAAGCACAAGACGGACTAAGGTGCCAAAAACAATAATGAGAATAAAGATTGCAAAGCCGTATTTTAGGCCCGTGGCGACGAAAGAAAGGGCAACCACCGAAGGGATGTAGATGCCGAAAGCCTTAATCCCCAAGATCTGGCGGGCAAAGGCAATGATCGTGGCCACAATCGGCAGCATCAAAATCAAGAGAATCGTATTTGCCGGCACGCCCTTGTTGATCATAAAGTTCACAGCATAAGAAGCAAAGTTCCAGGGGGTTAATTTGGTGATCGCTCTTTGACTGTGCACGCCTATGGTTCTAAATTCAGTCCCCTGGGCTCGTAGTTCGGGAATGATTTTCCCCGGGGTCCGGACAGAGATTACGGACTCAAGCGCTTCTTTGCGGGTCAAAAGCATAATCTCCGGCCTCAAGATATCAAAAGTAGTCTGGGCAACCCTGCTGGCCAGGCCAAAACCTTTGTCCGTAATCGCCACGATCGCTTTATTGCCAAAACTCAATTCTTCAATATTCTCGGTCTGCTGGCCGAGTTTGGCTAGGGCATCTAAGCTGACAGAGGAAGAAGTCCAGGTGATGATGATATTGGATTTTTTAAGATCAAGCGAGGATTCAGAGAGTTTGCGGGTTAATTTTTCCAAACCCGTATATTCTACCTCGCCAGGCTCGTACTGAATTGGAACAATCAGGATTCCTTTTTGGGCGGCAAATTGAGTGAGGTACATAACTTCCGGGTCTTCCGGGTCTTTATCCGTAATCATTACCAAAAGGTCGTTATAGACCGTGACAAAGATTTCATCTTCTGATTTCAGGTTTCCCGAGGCGAGGTTTAATTTAACTCGATAATTTCCTGGTTCGTTGTAGATATGGATCACATCAACGCCACTGGCCCTTGCCCCGTCGCCAAAGTCCCATCGATAGTTCACATCCAGATTATCAGGCGTGATCACTGACCCGGAAGCGTCAAACAGGACCTTTTTTTGAATCGCTACATTTTGGTCTTCGCCCGCATTAGCCTGGATTTCAGGCGTGATTTGAGTCTGGAGGATTTCTTCAGGGGGCAGGTCCTCCTTTTCTTGGGCTTCTGTTTCTTGGATCCAAAGCATAGAAAGACAGACAAAGATAGTAAAAAAGCTAATCAGAAAAATCTTTTTGTTCATAAATTTGACTAAATTTAGTTTATGTTTTCTAACAGTTATATTTTAACCTAATTTAGGGAAATAGTAAATGTTGGAATCATGAATGATGCCACCAATTCCGGGTGGTCACCCAGTAAGGGTGAAATTTTGAATCATGCCGCCCTTCAGGTGATTGCCCGCGTTCTCCAAGGTAAAAAAGCGTCTCGGTTTTTTAAGGCGCTTAATAGATTCTATTTTGTGTTCGCGGCGTAAATTGCGCAAGCTAAGGCATCGGCTGCGTCATCTGGTTTGGGGAGTTTGTCCATATGCAGAAGGATTTTGACCATTTTTTGGACTTGGGCTTTAGAAGCACGGCCATAACAGGCCACGGCTTGTTTAGCTTGTAAGGGAGTAATGTCTAAAACCGGGACCCTGTTTTGAGCAGCAGCAAGCAGGATGGTTCCACGGCTGTGGCCAACGGAAATTGCAGTTTTTGCATTTTTAAAAAAGAAAATCTGCTCACAAGACAGGATTTGAGGTTTGTATTCTTTAATAATTTTGTTGAGTTCTTTATGAATTATCAATAATCTCTTGGACAGTTCTTCCCCTGCTTTTGTCGTAATTGTGCCATATTTAATTAACTTTAAAAGATTCCCGTCTTTTTTGATTATTCCATACCCTGTAGTTGCCGTGCCTGGGTCAATGCCCAGTATTGTCATTTTGCATTTTGATTTTTGCATTTTGAATTAATGTTAGTATATATCTCCTGCACATCATTATGTTCTTCCAAAGCATTAAGCAAGGGCTCTGCCTTAGAGACTTCAAGTTCAATCGGATTTTTAGGAACAAACCCGAGTTCAGCTGATTCTATCTTGATTTTTGCTTTATCTAGAGCTTCTTTCACTTTTTGTAGGTCTTGGGGTTTAGTATAAACCAAGAGGGATTCTCCAATTTTTTTAATATCTTGAGCACCGGCTTCAATAACGATTAGTTCTTGGGCTTCAGAGAGCTTGATTGCTCCCAGATCCAAGATACCCTTTTGTCCAAATTGCCAAGAAAGAGAACCGGATTCAGCCAGTTTGGCGTTGTTTTTAGATAAAATATGCTTGATTTCCGCGAGCGTGCGGTTTTTATTGTCTGTTGCGGTTTTAATGATAATCGTAAGCCCAAAAGGACCAGTAGCTTCATAGGTTGTTTCTTTGATTTGTTTTTTATTCTCGCCAGTGGCACGATCAATTGCTTTTTTGATTGTGGTTTGGGCCATGTTCACTTGCCGCGCTTTTAGAATTACGAGCCGCAGCTTAAAATTGGTTTCCGGATTGCCGCCGCCTTCTTGTGCCGCGACTGCGATCATCCGACCGACTTTACTAAAAGCCTTGCCGCGCTTTGCGTCTTTTGCTCCTTTTTTGTGTTTGATTGTGGACCATTTAGAGTGTCCGGACATAAATTGCAGTTAGTATGGATAGAATGAATTTTGTCTATATAATACCACAGAATTGATATGAGTTTAAATAAAAAATCCACCAGAGCAAGGATTGATGGCAATACTGTCCTTTGTTACGTTCTCTGGTAGAGATATAAGGGCTTGCAAGAATTATTATACTTTCTTAAATTTTGTCTTTCAAGACCTCAAGATTTAAAGATTCGACAAATTCGTTCACTGTCCCCCAAAAACAAATTTTTTACTTTATTTTTAGAGACCAAGATGCTTTCAATGAGTGAAATGCA
>SDBT01008807.1_pt1 | contig 16436 bp, 26 predicted proteins | sample 2277101 | NCBI WGS metagenome assembly SDBT01 (sample SAMN10404973, study PRJNA504765) | marine sediment metagenome | isolation source: marine sediment core GS10_PC15, 103 cmbsf | place: Arctic Ocean: Southern Knipovich Ridge | collected 2010 | reverse complement strand
TCCTCTTTGAGATTGATAACTACTATTATGAACATTTAGAAGGTAAAAAAGAAAATCCAATGAAAAAATTGGTTAGTTGGATTGGTCAGGAGGAGAAATAAAATGCCATTATGTGGATTTAATAAACAAATGCTTAAAGGTTTAAAAGAATTTCATAAAGGATTAGTCATACAGAAAGTCTCTAAAGAATCTGAAAAAAATAAACTTAAATTAGGAAAAAAGCAAAATGCCTGTCTGTAGATTTAATAAACAAATGCTTGAAGGTTTAAAGTTTTTCCATAAGGGTTTAGTTGAACATGGAATTATTGAACGTTCAAAAAAGAAAAATCAAACTACTGGAGAGACGATGAATAAAGAAATAGAAGATATGGGAAGATTCCAAAAAGAACTTTCGACAATTGAAGATTTGGAAATAAGAGAATTAGTAAGAACCTTAACTGAATATGCCTGTGCATTTTACAAATTAATTCAAAAAGAAGGAATAGAAAATTATGAAGAGCTTATTGAAAAAATAAATAATCTTTATTTTGAAATGGATAATAAATTTTATTCTGAATTAGAAGGAAAACCAGACGACATGAAACAATTAGCTATTTACTTAAATAAAATTTCAAAGGAGATTTAAAATGCCACCAAGTGGATTTAGTCAAGAAGCAATAAATGGTTTGCTTACTTTTGTAAGTGATACCTATAGAAATACTTTAGATAAATATAAAGGACAAGATATGTCTGAAGAAACTGTACTTAATGATAGTATTAAATATCTTAATGGACTTGTAGAAAAAGCTGTTCCAATATCTTTAGATGAAACAATATCTAAAGAAGGGCTTAAAGGATTACAAAAATTTGTTGCTGTAAATTTTAAAGACTTAATTGCAGAAATTCATCAAGGAAAAAAACAAGAAGGTCAGGCAATGCAAACAGAAATTGAAAATATAAGTGATTATTTAGCAAAGTTTAAACTTTAGATTTTATTCAAATCCTCTTTTCTTCTACCCTTCCAACTGATCATCTTCTTGAAAAACATAAGGGATTTTTTTGGTTTTTTAATAACTTCTTCTTCACATCAAAATGTTCAGAAATACAAACATCAAGATAATTCCCAAAGTCGACAAGTAATCCTATATTTGGACACATCATATAATATCCTTCATATATTGTGACTCCATTATGAATATATGCGCATTCATTATTTTTCTTTCTAGAACTGCCTCCTAATCCTTTTGAATATATCTTTTCGGCTTCTTTTAAAATAGGACTTGGAGAATAATCTTTTGTTCCAACAAGCCAATCCCAATTTTTCTTTGCCATTCCCGTAGGGGTTATATTTGATACAAAATGTGCTGCACGATTATTAATTAAATCCTTAATCATAATTATTTCATCAATTCCTTGTTTTGGATCATAATTTAATAGACTTAAATTAGTATTAATAGCTAAAGGAACAATTTTGCAATCATTTTGTATTGAAGAAAACTTTTCAGCTAATTCTAATACACTTTCTAAATTTTTTCTTACAATCTTATAATTTCCATTAGTTGCAGTAAGTTTATCATAATTATTTGAAGATATACTATCAAAACTAAAAACAAGTGAAATTCCTTTTGAAAAATAATTATCTGCTTTTTCTTTTGAAAGAAAAGAACCATTAGTGAATATAATTGTATACATTTCTTTTTCAGAAGTTTTTTTTAAAATTTTATCAAGGTCATAGAACATTAATGGCTCTCCAGCTCCCGCTATTATTAAAGTATTTGCCCCAAGTCCCCTTGCTTCACTAATCACTCTATTCCTTAATTTTGGGTTAAAATTAATATATCCTCTTTTATTTTGTAATTGTTCTTTATATACATCAGAACCTCCTGAAAAACATTTTGGGCATTTATAATTACATCCCACTGGCAAAGGCATGTTTAAAAAAACTAAATCATGATTTTCTAATCTCTGAGCAGTTTCTGAATCTACCTTTTCGAAATAAGCAGTAGATCCTTTTAATACTAACTGATTTTTTAGTTTTTCCATAGTTTTCGGGTTAATCTAAGGATTATAATATTATGTTGTGGAAAAGAAACGACAGATTTAAAAAGTATAAATATCTCCATATTTTATGAAAGAAAAAGCGTTGCTAGCATTAGGATTAAATCGAAAAGAATCTCAAATATATCTTGCTAATCTTAGAATTGGATACTCATTAGTACAAGATATTGCTAAAAATGCTAAAATGAACAGAACTTCAGCATATGATCTTCTTGATTCTCTTGAAAAAAAAGGATTTGTAAGCCATACAATTTCTTCTGGGAAAAAGTATTACCAAGCCACTAATCCTCAAAATTTATTTAATTTGCTTAAAGAAAAGGAAAGTCTTGTAAAACAAGCATTACCTGAATTAAATGCAATAAAAGAATCTGTAACTAAAAAGCCACCAAATATAGAAGTATATATGGGTAAAAATGGGTTAAAAACTATTTTTGAGGACATTCTTCAAAATTCCAAGTATTTTGATTGTATAGCTTCTAAAAAACATTTATTTGAATTATTCAAATTCTATTTCCCTCATTTTGTTAAAAGAAGAGTCAAACAAAGAATTAAAGTTAGAATTATTAGTAATGAACAACCTTATGATAAAAAAGCACCATATAAATTAATTAATAATAATTTAAAAACCGCTACTTGGCTTTATAATAATAAAATTGCAATGGTTTCATTAGAAGAAAAACAGCCAATTGGCATTATAATTGATGAAAAGAATTTTTTTGATACGCAGAAATTAATGTTTGATTTGTTGTGGGAAAATCTCTAAGAAATATTCAAATCCTCTTTCTCCAAACTTTTATTATCTCTTTATTGCTTATTAATCTAATTTCTTTTGTTTCTGCAACAAAGTTAAGTGGAAGTTTTACAATATCTATTCTGTTTCAACTTCAATTCCACCAACCCAAGAAGCAACCAAATTATACAAAAGTGCCGCTATTAATCCTCCGATAAAACCAGCAATTCCATAGAATATTGGTAATAAAATTATTGCTCCAACCCCAAATAAAACTCCCAATATTCCTAAAACACTTGAAGACATGGTTGAACTAACAAGTGAAACTAACGTCATAATTGCTCCAATAATGAATCCTATAAGGGCATATAATACCCCAAGAACTTTTCCCAGAGATAAGACGCCAATCTTTTTTATTTTAGTCATATCATAAGATAGATTTGAGATTTATAAATCTTTTTGCTCATACTCATCAATAGCTTTATGCAAGGTCTTTTCACCTAAAACAGAACAATGCATTTTAATTGAAGGCAATCCTTGGAGTTTTTTTATTATCTGTTTTTTATCAATTTTCTTAGCTTGTTTCAAAGTTTTCCCTTTTGCTAATTCACATAAAACATCAGAAGAAGCAATTGCTGCACCACAACCCATTGTTTGAAATTTTATATCTTTTATTTTTCCTTGCTCAACTTTCAAATAAATTTTCATTATATCCCCGCAATAATCATTTCTTATTATTCCAACTGCATCTGGATTTTTTATTTTCCCAGAAAACTTTGGTTTAAGAAAATGTTTCATAACCTGTTTATTGTATTGTTCAAATTTGTTTTTCATTTTATTCTGGAATCTTATAAGCTCATTAGAGTTTTAGAGATGAGAGTATAGCTTAACATATCATCTCCATATCTTTCTATGCTTATCAGATATTAGTTTTTTCTCCTCTTTTTAATCAAATAAATGCTAAGCATTCCAATAATAAAAATCATTAGTATCCCAATTATTCCATCAGCTAGCTTAAAAGAGTGATCAACAGCATCATTACCAGTATGTGCAAAAACCAAGCTGACAAAACTTAATAAAATCGGAATCATCAAATTTATTTTTTTCATTTTATCTTCTATATCTCTATAAATCTTTAAGCTGAGTTGATGAATAGCTTCCCTTTGTTCTTCATATCTTCTTATGCTTATTAGATACTAGTTTATCTTCTCATTCAACTCTTTAACAATTTCATCAGCATTTAATCCATGGGCTTTGGCTCCATCTTCTAAACTTTCCATTTGAGCCATTGGGCAACCAATACAATGCAGTCCTTTCCCTAATAAGATTTCTGTTGCCTTTGGATGTTTTTCCATAATTTCAGCAAAACTCATTTTTTTAGTTACTTTTTTTGTCATTTTCTAGCAATAATAGATTTTATCGGACCTGCTAAGTGCAATGTTTGCTCATACTTGAATCCAGTATCTTCTAACCAACCTTTTATTTCTTCTTCTGTATAAACATTTCCTTTTTCAGAACCAACTAACATATTTAATGCAAATAAAGCAGGAAATAAAGGACCTGTTTTTTCTGGATTTAATAAAAACTCATTTATAATAACTACTCCATTTTCAGGAAGGGAATTATAAACTTTTTTTAAAATTTCTTTATTTTTTTCAGAACCAAAAGAATGCAAGATTTGAGATATTAAAACAATATCACAATCTTTTGGTAATTCATCTTTAAAAAAGTCTCCCTCAATTGTTCCAACTTTTTCAGCTTTTCCTTCTTTAATAAATTTTTCAGTAACCTTACAAACATTTGGCAATTCAAAAACAATTGCTTCTAAATTTTCATATTTTTTTGTTAAAACTATTGAAAATGCTCCAGAACCCCCGCCTAAATCTAAAAGTTTTTTAAAATTTGAAAAATCAAATTTGTTAGATAAAATTTTTGCAGGACCCATAGCATTATTATGCATGGCTTTTGTAAATATTTCCGCTTGTTCTGGGTTTTCCATTCTAGATTTCAAATCCTGTTTTTTTAAAGAAGAATCTAAAATAATTTTTTCAACATCTTTTAAACTATCTCCAATTCCGAACATTATTATCATGTCTCCATAATAACTTTCTTTTCCTTTAACTAAGAATTCTTCAGCTTCAGGAATATTTTGGTATTCTTGATTATTTTTTATTAGTAAATTTAATGCAACACAGGCATTTAATAGTCTTTCAATAGCATATTCTTTAGTTTCTAAATCTTCAGCTATTTTTTCAGCAGTATTCTTTCCTTGAGAAATTTTTGTGAATATTTCTAAATCTACTGCTGCATAGAGTGTTCTAAAGGACCAAACTCCATACATTATTTTCATGATTGGTTCACGAGTTATTTTCTCATTCATTTTATAGGACTCATCCTCCTTAATTTTTCAACAACTTTATTCAAAACTTCTAAAACATAATCTATTTCTTCTTTAGTATTAAATTTACTTAAACTTAATCTTATTGAGGTATTTGATTCTAAATCTGTTCTTCCAATTGCCTTTAAAACATGACTAACTTCTAAACTATGTGAAGAACAAGCACTTCCAGTAGAACTTGAAATCCCATAAGCATCTAAATAACCTCCAATTGCTTCTCCTTCAATATTATTAAAACAAATATTAACATTATTACAAAGTCTTTTTTCTTTTGGCCCATTAAGGTTGGTATTGGGTATTTTTAATAATCCTTCAATAAGCTTATCTCTTAAATCTCCCATATAATCTATATATCTATTTTTAGCTAATTTAACTGCTTTTGCAAAACCAACAATCCCATGAATATTTTCTGTTCCACTTCTTAATCCTTTTTCATGCCCTCCTCCGTGTAGTAAAGGAACTATCTTAATTCCATTTTTGATATATAATGCACCAACTCCTTTTGGCCCGTGAATTTTATGTGCATTTAAAGTAACTAAATCAAGATTTTGTTTTTTAATATTAATAGGAGTTTTAGTATAGCTCTGACAAGCATCAATATGAAAATAAACTTGTTTCTCACGACAAATTCTGCCAATCTCCTCAATATCTTGGATTGTCCCTATCTCATTATTAGCGTGAATAATACTAACAACTAATGTGTTTTTATTAATAGTTTCTTTTAATTGATTAATATTAACAAAACCTTGTTCATCAACATCTAAATAAGTAACTCTTGCTCCCTGCTTTTCTAACCACTTACAAGCATTCATAACACAATCATGTTCAATTTTTGTTGTTATGATATGGTTTTTTCCAGTTCCTTTATTTGCAAAAAATAATCCTTTTATCACAAGATTATTAGATTCTGTTCCTCCAGAAGTAAAAATAATTTCATCATCTTTTGCTCCAATACTTTTTGCAATAACTCTCCTGCTTTCTTCTAAAGCTCTTTTAGCTTCTTGCCCAACAAGATGCTGAGAACTTGCATTTCCATATTTTTCTGAAAAATATGGTTGCATAGCTTTTATTACTTTTTCATCAACCTGTGTTGTTGCTGCATTGTCGAGATAAATAGTTTTCATAATGCCCTCCATTGACAATGCAATTGATTTTGGTTTACCTTTTGTCGCAAAAGGTATTCTTTGTTCAAACTTGTCTTGCATGAAGAAAGTTTGCCTGCATTATCAAGGTATATTTGTTTCATTTTATAAAATCAATTAGCTCTTTAATTTCTTGAGTTTCATTAAAATGCCCTTCATTGTTTTTAATAATAATTTTAGCATTTAATTTTTCTTTGAAAATTTCAGAATCAGATAATGGAACACAATCATCATTATCAGAAAATATAGCTAGAAAATTCTGAGTATGTTTTTTAACTTTCTCTAAATTTATTGGAGTTTTAATCCAAGGTTTAGCAATTTCTCTTTCTTCTTCATTTGCATAAGTTGATTCTAGTAGATTAAACCATCCAGCAATAAAAATAGCTCCCCTTATTTTTATATTTTCAGGCGATTGTTCCAAATATCTTAAAATTGTCTGACAACCAATACTATGTCCAATAAAATAAATTTCTTCATTCAAATCTTCTTTTTTTATGTTTTCTTTCAAAAAATCAACCCATTCTTTTATTTTTGGGTAATGTGTGTTGGGCATATTAAATACAATTATTTCTATTCCTTTTTCTTTTAATTCTTTTTTTAACCAGCCAAACCATCCTTCACTAGAGTCACTTCCTCCCCAACCATGTATTAAATAAACTTTTTTAACCATTTTATTTTTTATTTATATCTTATAAAATATTAAGTTATGTTATCAGTAGCTTAAGCTCCTCATCTTTCTAATGTTTATTTTTGTAAATTATTGATATTTATTAATTTAATTTTCATTTCCCACACCCCTGACATATTTCACAACTCCGACCATGACATTCAATCAACCTCAAAATAGGAATTATTGTCTTGCTTAAACTATAGATTCTTTGCTTGCCTTTTTGTTCAGCTTTAACTATATTACATCCTTTTAATTCCTTAAGAGCATGACTTAATTTACTTTGCTCAATTTTAAGTTCTTTAGAAAGCTCACTAACTGATTTAGGTTTTTTCTCTAAACTTGAAATAATGTCAATCCTAAGTTTATTAGAAAGTTTGCTAAAAAATATGTGATATGTATTAGCATGTTTTAACATATGAAGCTTTATTCATATGTGTTTATAAAGGTTGTGTATCTTAAATAAAAAGAAATCTACATCCTTTAGGATGTGGTTAAACCAATACCAATATGTTATAAAATTTAGAGCTTTGAAGATGAGAACATAACTTTAAGATAGTAAGAGATACTAAGGAAACCTACATCTTTAAATGTGGAGGGATTATACTATTTTAAACTATATTTAATAAGTTTAATTGATGCAAAAACTCCAATAATAGCTGTTAATAATGAAACATAAATAGAGAAACTAAATATTTTAGGATATAAAACATAAAGAAGAAGTATTGGAAAACTTATTGCTTGCATAACTGTCACAGATTTTCCAACCCAGTTAGTATGAGGAACTAATTCTTTTTTCCTATATAAAATAATTAACATAAAAGGGATATCAATAATTTCTCTTAAAGATATTAAAATAAGTTGTAATATATGATTCCCTGTTAAAAAGCCGTTAATCAAAAATTTTATTAAAAATACAATTAAGACTCCTAAAAACAAGAATCTATCTGCAATCATATCAAATTTTCTTCCAAACTCTGTCTTTTGATTAAGGCTCTTTGCAGTAAAACCATCCAATGCATCAGTTATCATAGCTATTATAAAAAAAACTATAACCCAGATTAAAGAGTAATTTAAGAGAATAAAAAATATAATTAAAAAAGTAAGAAGAACCCTTAAGAAAGTTAAAAAATTAGGTATGTTGTATATATTTTCTTTTTTCATCTTATTTATCAATTAAATTTATCTTATAGCACCAACAGGGCAAGATTCTTTAGCTTCTTTTACACAAGGTTTTTTTGTATCAGCCCCTGATTTAACATATGCTTTTCCATCTTTTATTTCAAAAACACTTGGACAAGCAGAAGCACATGCCCCACATCCAATACATTTTGATTTATTTATACTAACCATTATACCTCCTTGTTTTATTTTTTAATATTATTTATTTATATCTCTATGAATCTTTAAGCTGAGTTGATGAATAGCTTAAGTCATCATCTTCTTTCTCCTTAAACCAATTCTTATTTTATTAATTTACTTAATTGATTTAACTCGCTTCCTATGCTTATCAGATTCCAGTTTTTTTAATTTCATTTATCTAATTTACACCCAGAGAGTTCTGAAAGTTCTTCAGAAGTAATATCTCTATTAATTTTATTGTCCCTTATAATCCAGGTAGGAAAAGAATTTACCCCATCCTGTATACAAGTATCTTTATCTCTAAAACAATTTTTTATTTTAATATATTCAAAATACTGAATTAATTCAATATTATTTAAAGTTTCACTAACCTTTTCTGTATTTATATATAAGACAATCTCCTGATCATTTAAACATTTTTTAAAATTACCATCTGCATCAGAAACTGAGAATCCAGTATATTTTGTTATAGAATTAGTAATAACAAAAAACACAGATATTAAAATAATTCCCACGATCAAAGTGATTAATATTCTTTTTTGAAACTCCATAAAATATAAACTCTTGTGATGTTTTTAAATATTATCTTTTTTAATCATAAATATAGCCAATAATGAATAAACCTTAAAATTTAAAAAAGAGTAAAGTATAGTTTATTATAAAAAGAGATTAAGAAAAGATAAAATGAATGAACAAGAAAAATTAATAAAAAAATCAGATGAACATGCAAAAAAAGCAGGGATTAAACTAAATCCTAATAAAAAAGAATTAGACCAGGGAATCAAAGGACTTTTATTAAAAAAGAAAAAACATGGAGAAATTTATTGCCCATGCCGTGTTGTTACAGGCAATAAAGAAAAAGACAAAGAGATTATTTGTCCTTGTGTTTTTCATAGGGGAGAGATTGAATTAAAAGGTAAATGTCTTTGTCAATTGTTTGTTAAATAACAAAACTTAGTCCCTTTCTGTAGAAACCTTATGTAAAGTCACATTATAATTTTCAAGTTTATCAGGATTTCCAGAAACTTGTGTTGGAAGTTCTTCATTTGGAATAAACACTACCTGATATCCTCCTTCTTGTTTAAGCATCACAGTATTTCCTACAGCCAAGCAATATTCAACTATCTGTTGTTCACTTGCTCCTTGAGATTTTTTTCATCTGCTCTAGGATCTCTCGTGCACCTGGAAGGATATTTACTTTTATTTCTAAAGGATTTAAAGAATCATTCTCTTGCATTATAATAAATTCTAATTAGGGTTTAAAAATTTAATCATTCTAATATGCATAATTTAAAGCCATAAATATTTATATAATTTAATTACTTTTAGGTAATACTCAAATACTCCTAATTATCTGATATCTTCAAATAAATACACAGAAGAGTTACTCAAGATAAGCGAATCATCTTCAAAACTGTTACAAGCTTATAAGATTCCAAAATAAATAAAAAACAATATAAAATGAAAATAAGAAAATATAAACCAGAAGATAAAGAACAAATCATTGAAATGGTCTCTGAAATTCTTGGAAATATATTTAATGGAGACCCAACGCAATTTGAGCTTGTAAAAGAATTTAATATCACTAAAGGCTATGTTTTATACTTAGTTGCAGAAATTCAGGGAAGTGAAAAGAGAATTATTGGCACTATGGCTCTTAAAAAAATAGATAAGGAAACTTTAAGATTAAAAAGAATGTATGTTAGAAAAGAGTATAGAAAAAGAGGAATTGCACAAAAATTATTAAATGAACTTGTTAAGTTTGCAAAAGAAAAGGATTATAAAAGAATGTTATTACATACTTATCCAACAATGAAAAATGCACATAAATTTTATAAAAGAAATGGTTTTGTTGAAACCACTGGAAAAGATCCTGAACAAATCCATGTTATTAAATATTTAACTCCAACAATATCTTATTCAGAAATTAATACTTCTAAGAAACCATTAAGAATTCTCAGTAATTAGGGAAAATTAATATCTTATAAGCATAGGGAGATACGTAGATGAAAGATAAGCTATACATCTCATCTATAAAGCTTAAAAATTCATAGAGATATTGATATCAAATTCCAGATAAAAAATAATATTTCATTTCTCTTCACTACCCATTCTCTTCAAAAAACCTTTAATAAATGCTTTATTTTTTTCTTGATCCATAATTCTTCTTACTTCATATACGTCTGTTCCTCTAAATTTCCTTTTTTGTGCTTTAATATCTGAAATTCCTCTTTCATAAGCTTCCTTTGTAATTAAAATCTGTCCTTTAGAAGCTTGTGCAAGTCTTTTAGCAGGTCCAATTAAATTACCTAATGCTGTAAATTTCAATTTTTTATCTTCAAACTTACTTATTATATTCCCAGAGTTTATTCCAATTCCAAATTCAATTTTATCTGTGAATTTTTTATTATGCTCTTTTAATGCAGATACTATTTTCTCAGCAGCTTTAGCAGCCCTTATTTCATTTTTAAAAGAACGTGTCATTAAAGGACTAAATACAATAAAAATATAATCTCCTCTTTCATAAACTGCCCCTCTTTTTTCATAAACATGTTCTATTGCATTTTCCAGGCCTTTTTTAGCAACTTTACTTACCTTATTCTTAATCTGCAATGCAACAACTGTTGCTCTGTTTTTTTGCCCTCTTAAAACTAAAACCTGTTCTGCTTCATGACGTGAAGATTTTCCAGGTTCTTTTTTCTCAGTTGTTCTTTTTACAACTTTCTTTTTTTCATCTTCTGTTTTCACAACTTTTCCTTCTCTGTCTAATCTAAGTATTTTTGATTTTCTATGGAAAAGTCTTTTAAAAGGATATGCAAAAGATTTCTTTTTTAAAACATTTCTAAATAAAAATAAAACCCCTGCACCTAAAACTATTATTAGAAAAATCCAGATAATAGGGGTCGTTAATAAAGTTCCTCCAACAGCCTTAACATTAATTGCATTTCCAGTTAAAATTACTCCTTGCTGACTAATTTCATTTTCTCCATCACTAACCCAAATATCATATTCACTATTATAACCTTCTAATTCAAATTCCTGGCTCTCTCCTAGTTCTAAATTCAAACTTTTTACAAAAGATTTATCCCCTAAATTTATTTGAATATTCTTTTTATATGGAATATTTCCAATATTTGTAACTTTTAAGGTTTGATTGTTTATTTCAAAAGAAATAATTGCTTTTTCATTTACATAGAATTTTTTTATTTCAATAATCCCATCACTTGAAGCCTCAATTTCATAATAGCCTGCTGTTAAATTAGTTGCAATATCATAATTTACTGTTTTTCCAGATGGAAGGATTTTCTCAAAAATCCTACTTAAATCCTCATCTTGAATTATAATAGAAATATCATCTGTAATTAAAAAGCCTGCTTGGTCAATTAAACTTGGTTTAAAACTAAGTTGTTTCCCAGGATTTAAATCTATCTCTCCTAAAGCAATATCTATTCCAGTTAAAATTTGAGAAATCTTCAGATTAGCCATAGCAAATCCTTCACTTGTTCTTTCTCCAGAAGAATCCATTTCATAAACAAAAACATCAATTCTATAATCTCCTGAAGGAGTATTTTCTGCTAAACTAAATGAAACTGTAAATTGCCCATCAACAACTTTTCCAAAAAACATTCCATTATCAACTTCTATACTTTCTTCATCAAAATCATCTTCATCATTTGATTGCGCAAAATCCTGAGAATCAATATCTCCATCATTAATTACAGTAGTAAGCTTAAAATAAACTATTTCTTCTGTTGTTTCATTTTCTCCCTCAGCCTCATATTTTACCTTAATTTTTTGAGAAACAACTGCATCTTTATTTTCTACATTTACTGAACTAACCGCTTTTTCTTTTATTCTAACATATTCTATATCTTCTTTCTCATTTATATCATTATAAATATCATCAATTGCATTATAAACTTCTAAATAATCATCTTCTTCTAATCTATCTGTTGCTAAAGTTATAGCTTCTCCTTTCCATCCTTCTTCTTCTAAACTTTCTACAAGATTTTGATCTGCTAATTCTAACAAAGGAATATTAATTTCAACTTCTCCATCAACCTCTCCGCCTAATCCACTTAGTCTTTCTACACTTCCTGAAATAATTATTTCTTTACCTGGTTTTGAAAAAATAGAATCTTTAGATAAATCTATAACTAATTTCTTTGAAATTTCAAAAGTTCTGCTTGTATAAGTTTCACCTGAATATTCTGCTAAAAAATGACAAGCTCCCCCTTTTAAATCAGGAATATTTGCAAAATTCAAAGGCAATTTAAAATTAAATGTTGTAGCTGGGGAACTATCATAAGAAACAAGAAAAGAATCCTCACAAACTAATTCAATTCTTATAGGTCCTTCTTCTAAAGGCTCTATATCTAATGTTATATCTATGATATCTCCAAGATTATAATTTGATTCTGGTTGTGAAAAATAAACTCCTGCAGATACTTGTGCAATCAGAAAGATACCTAAAACTAAACCTAAAATTAAACTTCTTTTTTTCATATGTAACTAAACTAAATAGGATATTTAAATCTTATGAAACATCAGGAAATAGGTTGCTGTCCTTATGAATTAGCTACTGATATTAAACTTAAAGAAAATAATAAGTGGTTGGAATTAATTAACCTATCTTCTTGCCCACCAAACTCCTAAATAGATAAAAGGTGTATCTGCGATAGCAAATATAATTTTAATTAAAAAATGTCCAAGCATTGTTGGAATTAATGCGGAATTTGGTAGAATTCCGTAAAAAACAATTGGGACAAAAATTATTGTATTAATTAATTGAGACGTTACTGTAGAAGCATTATTCCTAAACCATAGGTGCTTGTTTCTTGTTTTTACTTTCCAAAAATGAAATGCCCAAACGTCATGATGTTGACTTACTATATAAGCTATCAATCCCCCAAAAACTATTCTCCCTACAAGTCCAAGAGTTTGAGCATAAGCTTCTTGTCCTTGCCAAAATGGAGCAAAAGGTAATTTTATTGCTATTAAAACTAAAATAAAAGCGATTATTGTTGTAAAAAATCCAATCCACACAACTTGATGTGCTTTCTTTTTCCCCCAAACTTCAGAAATTATATCTGTAACTAAAAAGGTTATAGGAAAAGTTATAGCTGTTGCAGAAAAGAATATCCCCCAAAACGGAACAATTTTTACTCCAATTAAGGCAGATACAGTTAGAGCCATTACAAATAATCCAACTAAAATAGAATATTTTGTCTCTTTTTCCATTATTCATTTAAGAAAAGCTTATTTAAAAAATTATCTAAAAAGCCCAATTAACTTATACAATACAATCAACCCAACATTTAAATACCTTTAAAAAATGAAGTTTTATGGAAATAAATACAAACAAAGAAAACCTGGAAAAAGCTTTAACTTCATTAGGAAATGAAACTAAAGAAGCAACAAACAACAAAGCTATTGAAGCTCCAAAACTTTCAAAACAAGAAGAAATTGGGTTTCATAAAGGAGCTCTTAACACTTTATTAGCAGAAAGAAATGAAATTATTAAGATAGTTAGTAATGTTGAAGCAATTATGCAAGCCCACCTTAAAAGACTTCAAGAACTTGGGGTTAAAATAGAAGTTCAAAAACCTAAAGAAGTTAAGAAATAACGATAACTTTATAAAACAAAACTAATTTATAAAATTACAATGAAAACACCAGGAATTTTAGGAGGTCTCGGACCAGAGACTACGGCAAGGATTTATTTAGCCTTGGCTATGCAAAATAGCTCTGAGAAATATCCCTGGAATTGTTATTTCTAATGTTTCATTCCCTAAGATAATCGAAAAAAAGATTATTGAAAATAATGAACCCTGCAGATTAATCTTATCTTATTTATTAAATTCTATTAGACAATTAGAAAAAGCAGAAGTAGATTTTATTGTCCTCCCATGTAATACTTTGCATAATCTTCTTCCAAAATTAAGAAAACTAACTAATCTTAAAATATTAGACCTAGTAGAAGAAACTGTAAGGGAAATAAAAAAAAGAAAATTAAAAAAGATTGCAATATTAGCCACAACTAAAACAAAAATATCTAAACTTTATGATAAGTTCCTAAATAACATAGAAATTTTATACCCAAACAGTAAGGAACAAAAAAAGATTTCAGAAATAATCATAAGAATTCTCTCTAAGAAAATAAAATCTAATGATAAAAAATACTTAGGTTATTTAATTACAAAATTCAAAAAACAAGGATGTGAAAAAATCATTTTAGCTTGTACAGATTTAAGCAATATCATTGAAAAAAATAATTTTATAATTGATACTCAAGAAATTTTAATCAATTCAATTAGAAGGAGGATGGATAGTTTTATTAAGTAAATCTACTAAATTTGATTATGGAAAACTTATATCAAGATAATGAAGAATTAATAAAGAAATTTGGTGCACAGCCATTAGATAAACTTAGCGACAAGCCTGATTTTATTACTTTTAAGAATGGGATAATAGCATCACATAGGGATTTTGATAAGTTTTTTTCTGCATTAAAAAAACACGAGAAATGTGCAATTCTTTCTGGATTAAATGCATCAGGAAGTTTGCATTTAGGGCATAAAGCAGTTTTTGATACAAACTTGTTTTTTCAAAAAAAATATAAAATACCTGTTTATATTCCTATTTCAGATGACGAATCTTATGTTGCAGGAAAAGTCAAAGACCAAAAACAAGCATTAGAAAACTCAAAAAAACTAGCAAAAGAACTTATAGCTTATGGATTTGACCCAAAAAATACTTTTTTCATTATAGACCAAATCTACACTAATATTTATAACTTAGCTATTAAATTATCTAAAAAAATAAATTATTCTGAAATAAAAGCAACTTATGGCTATAAACCAGAAGAAAATATTGGATTGCATTTTTATCCTGCTGTTCAATCAGCACATATTCTTTTTCCACAAGAACGATATAAAATTCCAAATGTTTTAGTTCCTATTGGGCCTGATGAAGATGCTCATATAAGAATATCTAGAGATATAGCCTCAAGAGCGGGTTATAAAAAACCTGCAATCTTGCATGCTAAGTTTCTTCCAGGAATGGATGGGAAAAAAATGTCAACTTCAAAACCAAATTCTGCGATTTTCTTAAATGATGATGAAAAAACAATAAGGAAAAAAATAAGCAAAGCTTTTTCAGGAGGGCAAAAAACAATTGAAGAACATAAAAAATTTGGAGGAAATCCAGAAGTAGATGTTTCTTGCATATATCTTAAAAGTTTATTTTTAGATGAAAAAAAATACAATCAAATAGAAGCTAAATATAAAAAAGGAGAACTTTTAAGTAAAGACTTAAAACAAATGTTTGCAAACGAAGCAGTTAAATTCATAAAACAATTTCAAAACAATCTAAAAAAAGTAAGTGATAAAACCGTTGATAAATGTGTTTTGAAGAATGATTAATTCTTTTTTAATTTTTTTAAAGTAGAATACACTTTTCTAGAATAATCTAAAGTTTGGTCTCCATATCTATCAACAGCAGTTTTCCAATCTCTCCATCTAGAAATGTACATTTCTTTTCCTGCTTTTCTAAAGTTTAATTTTTGCCCAGGTTTAATTCTTTTAGGAGCAATTCCAGGATTATATTTTCTTAGAGTTTCTTCAGTACTACCATATTTTATAGCAATTTTCCAAAAACTATCTCCTTTTTTAACAACATACTCAGATAAAGGACCTTCTTCAACAATTCTTTCATTATAAACAGCAGCTTTATGAAATAACCAACCAACTCCTCCTTTAATACTTTCTTTAGCAGTCATGTTAGTATTAGAATAATCTAATTCTCCTTCTTTATTTCTTGGGGTTTTTCTCTTGCCCCTTAATTCACTAAAATCTCCAATTAAATTTGTATGTTCTTCTCTATTACCTAAAATCTTAACAGCATAAGAACCTGGATTAGCAATTTGCATTGGGTCATATTTAAATGCATTATCTCTATGTCTTGGATCTCCAGATTCGACTACAATCAATGCCCTAATTAAATCAGAATCTAAATTTTGACCATGTTTTTTATTTAATTTAGAAACAGTTTGTTCAATAATATTATCATAACATTCTAAATAGCTAAATTCTTTATTTC
>SDBT01008806.1_pt1 | contig 16438 bp, 12 predicted proteins | sample 2277101 | NCBI WGS metagenome assembly SDBT01 (sample SAMN10404973, study PRJNA504765) | marine sediment metagenome | isolation source: marine sediment core GS10_PC15, 103 cmbsf | place: Arctic Ocean: Southern Knipovich Ridge | collected 2010 | reverse complement strand
AAAATTTCTTTAATTTATTTGAATAATTAATTTTTTTTTGAATTCAAATAATTTGTTTTTATAATTTTAAATAATGATATGAAGAAAATAGAAGAGAAAATTAATAATAATAAATAGTGAAAATATCTATTACCGTTTATTTTAAAGATGTGCCCAAGTAGTATAGGTATTGAAATTCCAATATGGACATATAAGAATACTTGTTTAACCGGGCATATTGATTTAATTCTGATCGTTGGCGATATTTTAATTGTCGTAGATTATAAGCTAGATGAAAATCCGTTTCCACAAACTTCACGAACCGTCAATTCATTTGTAAATTCAATTCCTCAAGTAGCGTCTTATAGTCTTATTTTAAAATCTCTTTTTAATATTAAGAAGCTATTATGTGTGACTTTCAATAAAGTGGGAACTTGGATTTATAAACCTGAAATATTATTAGAAGAAATTGATAAATTCATAATAGAAAATAAAACTAAAAATCTTGATGATAGATCTTGGAATGATTTCTTTTAGTGTATTTATTTAAAATAAGCGAAGAAACTTTAGATTCAGTTCTTTTTTACATAACTCTTTATATTTTTCCTCGACTTTTTCAATTAATCTAATAAAATTCTCTAATTTTTCATGGTTTATTTCGGAAATAACATCATTAATATTATCCAATTTTTTATAGTTCTTCTTTAATACAATCAAATCACGTGCTAGCAAAATTAATTGAGTATCAGAATCAGAAATTAATTCCATAGTTTTCATTAAAAACCTTTTTGCATTTTCTTTATTTTCTAAAATAATATTAATAATTGATAAAGCAAACCAAGACCGAGCACTTTCTGGATTAAATGATATTGCTCTTTGGCAAGAAGTTAATGCAGGTTCAATTTTTCCATTGAACAATAAAAACTCAAAATAATATAACCAAACTTGTGATGATCTAGGATTAATAAGTAAAGCTTTTTTATGCAATTTTTCACATTTTTCCCCTTCTTTATTCTGAAGTAGATAAAGATTTGCTAGATATAACATAGCAGTAACATCATTCTGATGTTCTTTTAAATAAACCTCTAAAAAGTTTTCCAACTCTTCTGGTTTATTTTTCTCTATATAAAAATTAATTTTATCTATATCTTCATCATTCTCATAGTTGTTAGAGATTTCCTCCTTCATATGAGAAATCAATTCTAAACCATCATCTTCATTAAAATCACCAAAAATACTCATGAACACCATAAAAACATCTGGATTATAACCCATTTTCTTCTTCAAGTTCAAATAGCAATATCCATAAGCGCACATATTAAAAGCTGTAATTATATTTGAGAAATTTTTTATAAACTCCCGAGATATTTGTATATTATTAATGAAATTATGAACTATTTCATGTCGACATTCTAAACCTTTCTTAATTGTTTTATAATAACCATCAGGTAAAGGTTTCATTCCTGTATTTTCTGTGAGTTTAATTTGTTCAAGGAAATTTTCATTAAACATAGCGCTAAAAAACTTATCAATATCGCTAAGATTTTGGAAATTAATAAATTCTGCCATTAATTCTCCCATTCCTATTGGAGTTTTTGATATTTCAATTAGATCCTTAAATTTTATTTTTCTGTTGATTTGTTCTGCCACACGATATGAATTTAAATCGTATTTATCAATCATTTTAATAAATAATCGTCTCATCCATGTTTCAAAAAAGCTCACTAAATTTATAAGATAATTTTTGCGTGAATTGTTTATAATGTTCTCAGAATCAGTAAAATTTTCAATTTTTGACATTATATCAGATAAACTTTGTAAACGATCAATTTGAATCATAATATGAGTTGTAAACTTCTCATCAACATTTTGATTCGTCAATCTTTTTAAAACATCATTAATAAATATTGAACTCATAATAGTATTTTTCTTTTTAAGATTTCTTTCTTAATACACAGTAGATAATAAATATAAACAAAATATAAATATAAGATTACTTTTATTTCTTTATAATAAACAAAACCAAGTTAATGAGTAATAATGATTAAAATGAATAGAATCACTAGTTTTTATAAAACAACTTGGCTTTGGGTTTGGCGTTGGCACACTTAGAACGTACGCAATGGCTTTTTCTATAATTAACTATTCTTTAACTTTTTCAATTTAATGTTTAATTTTAATGAATTATGAATGAATTATGATTAATAAAAAAATAATTAAAAAAATGAATAATATATTGGTCAAGAAAAGGTGATTTAAAAAATGAGTAATGAAATACTTGATTTTGACATTCACATTGAGAAGATTGGCTCAATAGACAGTTCAAATATATTTGGTTTTTATAAATATTTAGTTAATAGATATGACTTGAAAAAACATGTCTTGTTAGAATCTGCTTCTGAAAACACAAAGGAAACACTTTATAGCTTTGTGGCTTTAGAACCAGATTTTATGTTAAAAATTAACGAAGCGAAATTTAAGATTTACGATATTACATCTGAAAGAGGAGAAAATATTAAGGATTATGTAAAATCTAAAGATATTACGGAAGAAAGACCGCATAATCCACTACCTTTTAAGGACAATGTGGAATATAATATGGTTGCCCTTGATACTTTGAGCCATCTTACACCTTACTCTAACCTTCCGTTTACAGAACTATTCCCAAGAAATATCTTTTACGGAGGAATGCTTGGGATGATCTCCTATGATGTTGTTGCTCCTTATGTCGGTTATAAGCCCACCAGCAACTTTCCAGATGTTTTGATGGGATTATATACGAAAGTCCTTGTTTACTCTCACAAGTCTAACTCTCTGTATATGATTGACAATAGTATTGATGATTATTCTAAGGATAAAGAGATTCGTTACCAGCTCAGTCTTTTTAACAGAAATAATGAGCCAAATGGATTTATTAAGCCTTCAACTGATATTGAAGAGATAGATGAGTCCGGATTTAGGTCTAATACGAGTAAAAGTGCTCATGCTCGAATGATTGAAAAGACAAAAGAGCACATTTATGCTGGAGATATTATCCAAGCGGTAATTTCGCGTCGATTATATACAGAAACTAAAGTCGACTCTATGTTAATATATGAGGTGCTCAGGCAATTAAATCCAAGTCCTTACATGTACAGCATTAATTTTGATGATGTGAAGATAATAGGGAGTAGTCCTGAGGCACTCGTTTCTAAAAACAAAGATATTCTTACGACAGTGCCGATTGCCGGAACGATAAGGAGAGGGAAGACAGCTGAGGAAGACTTGAGGCTAGAAAGGGAGCTTTTATCAGATGAAAAAGAGTGTGCTGAACATGTGATGTTAGTCGATCTTTCCCGAGATAACATCAGTAAGGTGTCATATCCCGGTAGTGTGGATACTTACGAATTCATGACGGTTCAAAAATATCAAAAAGTTCAACATATTGTTAGTAAAGTCAGAGGAAGAACGCCGCTTGATGGCTTCCAAGTTCTCAAGGCAGTTTTCCCTGCGGGGACTGTCAGTGGCGCGCCTAAACTAAGAGCGATGCAAATAATCCAAGATTTAGAATCAGAGGCACGTGGACCCTACGCAGGCTCAGTTGGATATTTCAGCTTCAATGGGGACCTCGCAATGGCTATAGCGATAAGAACCTTGTTTGGAAAGGGAGAGAAATATTTCGCTCAAGCTGGTGGTGGGATAGTACAAGATAGTATTCCTGAGAAAGAATTTGAAGAAACTTACATGAAAATGTATAGCATATTAAAATCGATAAAGATTGCGGAGGTGAAAAAATAATGAATATTCTATTTATCAACAATTACGACAGTTTTGTTTATAATTTGGTTAATTACATTTGCCAATTGGAGCCAGGTGCTACCATATTTGTTGAGGACAATAAAATCTCAATAGATAATATTAAAGAACAAAATATTGACAAGATTATTATTTCACCCGGACCGGGTCATCCGAAGCATGAAACTGGTAATGTGATTCCAATCATTAAGGAATTCCACACTAAGATTCCAATTTTAGGGATATGTTTAGGGCATCAATCAATTATAGAAGCCTTTGGAGAGGATCCCGCTGTAGAATACGTGGGGCTAACTAAAATAGGTCCAATGCATGGTAAGCAATCAAAAATCTTTCACGATCAGGAGACCATATTCAAAGATATTCCAAATCCGCTACAAGTTATAAGATATCATTCGCTGGCGGCAAAAGGAGATCTTCTTCCTCAGAGCCTAAAGATTACGGCTACTGCTGATGACGGAACCATAATGGCAATTCGACATAAACAATATCCCGTTGCAGGAGTTCAATTTCATCCAGAATCCATTAAAATGAAGCCTTATGGAATAATTATTCTAAAAAATTTCTTAAATTTATAAGAAATGATTTTTATGAATAATAGTCAACAACTTTTCTACCTAAGTTAGAAAGTGAATATAACCATTGTTTCTTGGGGCCAGAACCCTTAGTACTTGGATTAAAAGCCTTTTTTCGTCGTAAATACCCTCTTTTATGCAATCTATTAATCATAGAATAAAAATCTTTAACTTTTTTTAAAGTGGGTATTTGAATCAAGTCATTAATGAACAAGTCTTTATTTTCAAATTCAAATATAACTTGTTTTTGATTTTCTGTTAAATATAAGAACCTTTCTAAGTTATTATCATAAAAAAATGGAAGATGATCATATACAGGTATTCCATGTAATTTCTGGTCAGTCATATTCTCATATTGTTTAATTATCTCATCTTGCATGTCATAAGGTTGGATAGTATAAGAGATAATGAATAATAAAACTTTTTTCTCTTTACATTTAATTACTTTAAAATTATCACGATCCTGTTGATCATACAAATCTTTCGATGTTTTATGATATGGTCGAGTAAACTCATAATGTTGAGGTCCATTAAGCTCAAATGCCATATTAAGAACCTTATTATATCCATCTAAATGCATTAATCGTCCTGTTTTTGGATTTTTTAACCATTCTGGTGACTGAGTAGGAAATCTTGCCTTAAAAATAGATTTAAAATAAAAACGACAAATAGATTCATAATAATTCTGCCCATAAATTGCTCTCCATTTCTCAAAATTAATGCCCTCTTTTTCAAATTTTTTTCTTATCCTTGTGGAAATGGTATAATTATCTGGTGCGGTTCCATCTCTATCTCCTAAAAATTTCTCAACTCCATAAAAAGACCCTATTCTTTTAAAAAGATTAATCCACTCCATTACTTCTTTATCTGAATATATTTTAAAGTGCCAATCTTCGTGTTCTTCTATCCATGAATTAAAATCACGTTTTTCCTGATAAAATTTTTTCTTTAGTTGTCTTTTAATCGTTATATCTGCTGGTGCTGTCCCTTCTTTTTCTTTTATATATTCTGAGACACCTTCAAATGAACCTATTTCTTCATAAAGGGGCTCCCACTTTTCTATATCTTTCTTTAAATAGCCTTGGGTTAAACCTAAAGGAACCTGTGAGTGCTGAACTTCCCATAGTTCAAAATCCTTTCCTTCTTGATTTAATAATTCCTTTATTATGTATTTAATTGTAGTGTCGTGGGGTGATTCGCCATATTTTTTCTTGAGATATTTAATTACACCTTTATATGTTCCAATTTGTTCATATAATTTTTTCCATTCTCTCGCATTATCTTCATTGTAAACTTTTTTAAAACCACTCCTTTCAATGGATCTGTCATACATCTGAATCCATCGTTTAAAATCCCTTCCCTCGTTTATGAATTTCTCTTTTAATTTCTTCTTTATTCTACCATCATAGGCAAAGGTCATATTATTTCGTTTTAAATAATTTGAAACGCCCAAAAAAGATCCGATTTGTTCATATAATAGCTCCCATGATTTTAAATCATATTCAGAGTATTTGGGAATATATTTATTGTATCTATTAATCCACGATTCAAAGTCTAACCTTTCTCTTTGGAATTTTTCTTCTAATTTGTATTTGATGGTTGTATCTGAGATTGAGTGTCCATATTGTTGCTTTACATTTTTTGCTACACCAGAGAAAGTACCAATATTTTCATATAATTTTTTTAATAATTCTAATTCTTCATTTGTATACTTCATTAAAATCTCTCCATTTCGCAATTATGTTGTTTTAATATGATTTATACTGCTTAAATTTGTGCTACCCTTGTAGCGTGACTAATTCTTGTATTTTTTTAGCCCCTCGTTATATATTCTAATTCTCTACACAAATTATCAATTAATTGAGAAGAAACATTCCAATTTTCTAAGAAACCCATGTTAGAAGTTTTTCGCTTATAGAATTGATACAAGATAAAATTTTTTATCTCATTACGTTTTTCGACCGCTAGAATAGCATGTCGCACAATAAAGAAATAATCTTCATTTGAATAGTGATCTTTTGAAATTGCGTCAATCAAATCGTCTTTTACTCTTTTTATTAAAATAGAGCTAATTTTAGCGTTTTTGTCAATTAAATCTTGATTTGGAAATTGTTTTTTGAATTCATCGATAAATTTATTTAAAGTTGGGTTCTCGAGATTGATGAAATCATCAGAATTTAATTTTTCTAAATACCCGACATTCATCCAGGATTCATTTTCTGCTTTATTAGAATTATTCAGATTGATATTTCCTGATTTATTATCTCTAATATTTCGTATAGACCGATACCTTTTGGTATTACAACCAGGATCTTCTTTTTTATAAATAGTTACCATCTCATTAAATTAATTAAATTTAATTATGTAATGAAAATTTTTATTTATAAATGTTTGTATGCCAATAATCTTTTTTAAAAATTCTTTTAATGATTTTTGAACTTTTCTGAAACTTTTTTAATCTAAAAAAGAAATATTTATTTATAAAAGAATATAAAAATGTTGAAGTCTTTTTTAAAATACTAATATATTTTTTTTTATTTTTAAAATTTTTTAACATTTGTATCTAATTAATGATTTAATTACCAATAATTTTATTAAAGAAAATGAAATATTTTTAAATAAAAAAAATGTTTATATGCCTTTTTTGATTAATAAATTCTCTTAACAAATTATACTCTATATAATCAAATAATCTTATTTAAATAAAAATTTAATTATGAGTAAAACTAGCAAAATAAATCTTATCAAAACAAGGATAAAAGATGGATCTCTTTATATCCATAGGGATCTCCCGATTGAAACAAGGAATTACTTCATCGAGAACAACAACTACATTGTATTAAAAACACGAATCTTTCAAGATCAACATAGTGAAAAATATAGAAATCTCTATGATATTTATATTACATTTGATGAAACTATTATAAAAAAAATAAATCTTAACTTTATTGGAAATAAAGATAATATTGATATCGGAAAATATAAAAAAATAAGAAAGGGGGTCTCATATTTTATTTATTTATCAAAAGAAAAATTTTCAGAATTCATAAGAGTCGGAACAACTAAAATAAAGATAAAAAATAAAAAATCTGATAAATTTCTTGAATTTATACTTAATGAAGAAGTATATGAAAAATTCTTATTATTAACAGGATACCTTTCGATTGAGGGAATTTCAATTGAAAAAGAAAAGAAGAGAACAAGAGGATTCTCAAATTTTTACTTATTCTTAAAGCAATTTATGCAAGCTATTAATACAAATAAAATTGAAGAGTCATACTTTTACAATGCTTATATCAAGGAAATTATAAAAAACAAAAATTTAGATGAATATGATTTTTCTAATCCCAGTAAAAGAACCAAATATAAAGTTAATGTAGCAATAAATATCTTAGATAATCAAGATCTACTCATTTCTCGTGATAGAGATTTTAATTTAGATAATAAAGACATTTCAATTTTAGAATTAGAAATAAAGAAAGCATGCAAAGATGGTTACAAGCTATATAATACAAATTATGTAAAAAAAAATTCTGATAAAGAATTTAAAGATAATATTCAAAAACATCTCATTCAATTTCATCAAATACTCCAAAATTTAAGACTAAATAGTCAAGAATACATAAATGGAGGATTTGTTGAAAAGTTTCTTTTTTTTTTTAGTTTTTTAAAGTTAAATTTCCAAATTTTTAAGCAGAGATTTAAACTAAGTAATCATTTATCGGATATCATGCCCTTATTTCTAAGTTTATTCAATGCTTTTCAAAAAACTTATCCAAATAATAAATTAAATAAAGGTGCTATTTTTTTTATTATATTTACTGATAAAAATTTAAATGATTTTATTAATAAAAATAAAGAATTATTTAATCAAATTCTTCTTTTTTCAAAAGATTATATCTATTTATTTGAAGTATTTGAAAGATTGGAAAAAATAAAGAAAAATTTTAATGAATATTTTGCCAAGGAAGAAGAAATTGATAAAATTATTGATTTAAGCTTTGAATTAACCAAGATTGTGTTTAAAAAAGTTAATTCTCCAATTAATATATTATCTGCTTCAATTTTTACATTATTTCTTATAGGAATAGAAAAAGAAAATCAGGTTCGTTTAAGTAAAATATGCGAATTTAACTATATAAATCAATATTCCTTAAATCGGTGTATTTTAAAGATAATTAGTGTCTCCCAAAATTCTGAAAATCCTCAAAATTGGGATTTTAAAAAGTTCAAAATACTTGACAAACAAAACGAAATAAAGACAATTTTAATAAAATTCCTTTTGGAAAAGTATATAATAGAACTAATTAATGAATCAAGAAAAAAAAGATTTTCAATGGAGAAATTCAGGGTATTATTAGAAAGATTTGAATTTTTCTTTAGTTATATTTCATTGGAAAATGAACTTAAGACTATTAAAAATTTATTATTAATTTTAGATTCATTAATTGTTGATCTAAATTTGGAATTACCTATTCAGAGTTATAAAATATTTTCTAGATATATTAATCAACTAAATACTAAATAATACTATTTTTTTTTTAAATAATTGGATTGACCCTAAATTTATATTAGAAAAAAGTTAATAATCAATATAAAAGAATAAAATCTTCATTTAAATTATTAACAATCATTATTAACTCTCTTTATTAAGCAAACAATTTTTATTATAAATAAATAATCAGGAGAAAATGTAATTAAAAAATGAATAAACCAATAGAACTACCGAAATCGCATATTCGAGATCTATTACGAAGTAACCATGATGTTCTTATTGGCTCTGATGCAATAGAAGCTGTAAACGAAATAATTCAGAAATTAAAAGCTCAAATAAATGCTGAAATTCACAACATCATGCAAAATGAAGGAAGAACAATAATAAAAGGAGAGCAAATCTTAAAAGCACTACATAATATTGGGTTGAATGATAGTGGGCATTTTGATAATTTGAGATTAACAAAGGCAGATATGCGAAGGTTTCTAAAAGATCCCGAAGCGAATTATATGATTAGTGAAGAGTCCGTCATCAAAATGCAGCATATCATTGAGGGTTTCTTAAGGACAATTGGAGATAAAGCCTTTGAATATCTTCAAATAAAGAATAGAAAGACAATTAATTTAAATGTAGTATCTTCAGCCTATAAAAACTTACTAGAAAACCAAAATTTTACCGTAGAGATCTCAACTGAAACCAATAAAAAAAAGACTAAAAAGAAAATTAAACCAGATAAAAGAATAAGTCATAGTAATAATAATGAGATTGAGAAAAGATTATGGGAAGCTGCTGACCAGTTAAGAGCTAATTCGGGTCTAAAATATTCCCAATTTTCTAGACCGATTTTAGGATTAATTTTCTTAAGGTATGCAGATTTTAAATTCACTCAAGCTCAAAAAGAATTAGAAAAAGCATCCAAAGCAAAACCAGAAAAAGAGACGATAGTTGCCTATATTCCAAGAAGGAAGAAAATTTCACCTTCAGATTATCAATCGATAGGAGTTATTTTTCTTCCTGAAAATGCACAATATTCATATATTTTAAATTTACCCGAAAGTGAGAATATTGGGAAGGCTTTAAATGATGCTATGAAAAAAATTGAAGATTATAATGAAGATCTTAAAGGTGTTTTAGATATTGAATATTCAGATGTTGAAGATTCTGTCTTGATTGCCTTGTTAAAACTATTTTCTGAAATTGATTTTAAATACAATGATGATATTTTTGGAAAAATTTACGAGTATTTTTTAGGAAAATTCGCAATGAGTGAGGGTCAAAGAGGTGGAGAATTTTTTACACCAGAATCATTAGTAAAATTGATTGTAGAAATTATTGAGCCAATAAAAGGAAGGATTTATGATCCCGCTTGTGGTTCGGGAGGTATGTTTGTTCATTGTGCTAATTATGTAAGAAGACATAGTAAAGATCCTATGAATGAAATAACTGTTTTTGGGCAAGAAAAGACTCTCGAAACAGTAAAATTATGCAAAATGAATCTCTCAGTACATGGTATATCTGGTGATATTAAACAAGGGAATACTTATTATGATGATATTCATGATTCCTTAAATAAATTTGACTATGTAATGGCTAATCCTCCTTTTAATGTAAACGGTGTAAATAAGGAAGTGATTAAAACTGATGAGCGATATACGTTTGGAATACCTTCATTAGATAATGCAAATTACCTTTGGATACAGATTTTTTTAAATTCATTGAATACCAAAGGAAGAGCTGGTTTTGTTATGGCCAATATTGCCACTGAAGCTGGACAATCAGAATTAAAAATTAGAGAAAAAATAATAAAATCAGGTCATGTAGATATTATTATTGCAATTGGACCAAATTTTTTTTATAACGTTACTTTATCATGTACTTTATGGTTTTTTGATAAATCTAAAGGAGATCTCTGTCAAGATAAAACTTTATTCATTGATGTCAGAAAAATGTTTCACAAAATTGATAGAACTCATAAAACATTTTTACCAAAACATATCGAGTTTATCACTAATATTGTAAAACTATATCGAAACGAAAAACCCTCATTTAATAATAATAGCAAGGATTTAACTAAAAAATTTTTTCCAAATGATAAATATAGAGATAATTCCGGATTATGCAAGGTTCGGACAACTGAAAACATAATCAATCAAGGATTTTCTCTAAATCCTGGAAGGTATGTTGGATTTGAAAAAAGAGAAATAGCTGATATTGATTTCTATAAAGAACTTGAAAAATCTTTTAATAATTTAAAGGATTTTAATAAAGAATCAAGATTATTAGAGAAGACCATTGAAGATATTCTAGAAGCTTTCTTCAATCTTAAAGAGTAGAACCAATTATGAAAAGTGAATGGTTAAAAATAAAATTTGAGAATTTTGTTGAGATTAATCCAACAATAAGGTTAGATAAAGGAAATGTATATCCCGTAATTTATATGGAGGATGTTATACCGGGGAATAGATTCGTTCGCCCTACGAATAAGAAAATCCTAAAAGGTAGTGGAGCAAAATTCCAAGACGGTGACATTCTTTTTGCCCGTATCACTCCTTGTTTAGAAAATGGTAAGATTGCTCAAGTAATAGGATTGGGAGAAAATTATGGTTTTGGTTCAACAGAATTTTTTGTATTTAGAGAAAGGGATAAAATCTCTTCAAATTCTTTTATTTATTATCTATGTTTAACAGATTTATTAAGAAAAACAGCTGAAAGAAGTATGATTGGTGCCTCAGGGAGGCAAAGAGCAAATATTGTTGCATTAATAAACTTAGAATTAAGGGTTCCAAAATTATCATTTCAAAAGAAAATATCATCAGTTTTAAGTAATTTTGATAAGCTTATAAAAAATAATTTAGATCGGATTTTGATAAGTGATAAAATTTCAGCTATGATATATGAAGAATGGTTTGTACGTTTTAGATTTCCTGAGGTCGCAAAAAAAAACCATTCAAAATATAGTATGAATAATTTACCTAAAGGTTGGGAAAAAAAAAGATTGATTGAAATAGCTTTAATTACTATGGGTCAATCTCCAAAATCTATGTATTATAATCAAGAAGGAATTGGATTACCCTTTCACCAAGGAGTGACAGATTTTGAATTTAGATTTCCTAAGACTAAAAGATATTGTAGTATTGAAAAAAGAGTTGGAGAAGCAGGAGATATATTATTCAGTGTTCGAGCACCAGTAGGACGAATGAATATTTCAAAAAATAAAATAATAATTGGACGTGGTTTATGTGCTATTAGAAGCAGAAAGAATTTTCAAAATTTCATTTTTTATCAACTTAAACATAAATTTTATGAAGAAGATATAATTGGTACTGGTACAATATATAAGGCTGTAACTAAAGATGATGTTCATAACATTGAAATCCTATACCCTAAAGAGGAGATAATAGAAGAATTTGAAAAAAAAATAAAAACTTTTTCAGATTTAATACTAAATTTAACCAAAAAAAATGAATGTTTAAGACATTTACGTGATTTATTATTACCAAAACTAGTTTTTGGTGATATTGACATATCAGATTTTATTAATAACTAATAGGTATCCAATAATTGGGATTAAATAAACAATATTCTGAAGATAAACTCATTGAACAGACAGCAATTGAGATATTTCAATCACTGGGTTTTGAATTTATAAATTGTTTTGAGGAGAAGTTTGGTAAAGTTAGTGATCTTGGAAGAGAAAATCGATCAAATGTCATCATCACTCCAAGATTAAAAAGAGCTTTAAAGAAACTCAATTCCACTCTTTCTGAAGAAGATATTGAAGCAGTTATTGGAATGATATTGAAAGATCGAAGTATTTTAAATCCCGTAAGTGTCAATGAGGAAATTTACACCTTACTCAAAGACGGAATTAAGATTCAAGTAAAAAATAAAGATGGGACTGAATCAATAGAGAGAGTTAAGTTTATTGATTTTGAAAACCCCGAAAATAATAATTTTCTATTAGTCTCACAATTATGGATTCAAGGTGAATTATATCTTAGACGTCCAGATTTAATTGGTTTCATAAATGGTATTCCTCTAATTTTTGTAGAACTCAAGGCTGTGCATAGAAATCTAAAGCATGGCTTTGATGATAATCTTACAGATTATAAAGACACAATACCACATATTTTTTGGTATACAGGGTTTGTTATAATTTCAAATGGATCTGAAAGTAAGATAGGAACGTTTAATTCTCCTTGGGAACATTTTAATGAGTGGAAAAAAATTAGTAATGAGCAAGAAGAAGGTATAGTCTCACTAGAAACTATAATTAGAGGGAGTTGTGAGAAGAAGCGGTTTTTAGATATCTTAGAAAATTTTATTTTTTATTTCGATACAGGCGGGGCTCCGATTAAGATCCTTGCAAAGTATCATCAATATTTTGGAGTAAATAATGCTATTAAAGCCTATAAGGACAGAGAAAAAAATAAGGGGAAATTAGGAATTTTTTGGCACACGCAAGGGGCGGGAAAGAGCTTTTCGATGATATTTTTTGTAAGGAAAATCTTAAGGAAATTCTACGGAAATCCTACTTTCCTTGTAATAACAGATAGAAAGGAATTAGATAAACAGATATATGAAAATTTCTTACAATCTGGCACGGTTACCGAAGTACAAATTCATGCTGAAGATGGAAACCACTTAAAACGGCTTCTACGAGAAAATCATAGGACAGTTTTTACATTAATTCAAAAATTTAAAACAGATAGAGGAGCTCCATATCCAAAATTATCAGATAGAACTGATATTGTTATTTTGGCTGATGAAGCTCATCGAACTCAATATGACACTCTAGCTCGAAATATGAGAGCGGCTGTACCAAATGCCGCTTTTATCGCATTTACAGGAACACCACTCCTTGTTGGCGAGGAAAAAACTAAGGATGAGTTCGGTGATTATGTTAGTATATACACTTTTAATCAATCCATAGAAGATGGAGCCACATTACCCATATTTTATGAAAATAGATTACCAGAAGTCCAGATAGTGAATCCAGATTTTGATGATGAATTAGATCAAATCATTGAGGATTCGATGTTAGATCCACGTCAGGAGAAGTTGCTTGAAAGAAAATTAGGAAATAATTACCATATTATCACTCGAGATGATCGGTTAGAAAAAGTAGCTGAAGATATAGTAGACCACTTTATTAACCGGGGTTATTTAGGTAAAGGGATGGTAATCTGTATTGATAAACCAACTACAGTAAAAATGTATGACAAAGTAAAACAGTATTGGGGAAAGAACCATAAGAAATTCAAAGCAGATTTAAAGAAAGCCTCAGACCAATTAGAAAAGGATAAAATCCAATCAAAAATAGATTTTATGGAAACAACCGATATGGCAGTGGTCGTTAGTAGTGAGCAAAATGAAATTAAAAAATTTAACAATCTTGGACTTGATATTTTGACTCATAGGAGGCGCATGAATGATGAGGATCTTTCAAAAAAATTTAAAGATACGGATGACCCTTTCAGATTAGTATTTGTATGTGCAATGTGGCTGACCGGATTTGATGCTCATGGGCTTTCTACACTTTATTTAGATAAGCCTTTGAGAAACCATTCTCTAATGCAAGCAATAGCAAGGGTAAATAGAGTTTTCAAAGAGAAACCGAATGGATTGATCGTAGATTATTATGGAGTGTTTAGAAATCTAAAGGATGCTCTCGCAATTTATACAATTGACATAAGAAAGGAAGATATCCCAAAAAAAGGTCCGGCAATTTCTAAGGATAAGCAAATAGAGAACCTTGAAAAGGAGATTGAAACTTTATCTAAATTCTGTAAAGATAAAGGTATCGACATAGAGGAAATCTTAAAAGCGGAAAAGCTACATTTAATTAGACACATCGCAGATGCGGTAGATATTCTTGTTTCTAATGATAAAATAAAAAGAGAATATCTCGTTCAAGCTACTTTAATACAACATCTATATAGAGCAATTTTACCTGATAAAAGATCAAGTAAATATTCAAAAATCGTATCTCTCTTTATAGTTTTCAAAGCTAGGATTTATTCTCTCGACCCTGCAGTGGATATTTCAAAAGTAATGGAGGAAATCTCTAAACTACTCGATAAGTCAATTGCAGCTGAAGGTTTTATAATAAAACAACTCACTGGTAAGGAAGTTCAACATTTAGTGGACCTTAAAGATATTGATTTAGAGGAATTACGTAAAAAATTCAAACTAGGAAAAAAACACATGGAAATTGAAAAATTACGTAATATGTTGAAAAGGAAGCTGGAAGGAATGATAAAAATAAATCCTAATAGAAGGAAATATGCTGAAATTTATCGAGACCTTGTAGATAGATATAATGAAGGTATATTAAGTGTAGAAGAGTTTTTTGAAGAACTTTTAGCTTTTATTAAAAAATTGGATGAAGAAGAAAAGAGAGCTCTCGCTGAAAATCTCACAGATGAAGAATTAGCTCTTTATGATTTATTACTTAAGGATGGATTAACGGATGAGGAGAAAGAACAAATAAAATATGCTGCCAAAAATTTATTAGATATATTAAAAAGAGAAAAGTTGGTGTTAGACTGGAGGATAAAACAACAAACTAAAGCAGCGGTACGCACTACGATAGAAGAAGTTCTCGACAAAGATTTACCCCCGAGCTATGACGAGAGTATCTACGATGCGAAGTGCGACGTAGTTTTTTATCATATCTATGAGAAATATTATGGTGTAGGACAAAGTGTCTATACTCAAGTTTAATTTTAAGATCTTCATTTACTAAAGAAAATATTGAATGTTGAAGATAAAATCCTCTTTGATTATATTACCTTAAATCCAAAAATTATTTATATAATAGAGTGAATATTATTTATCAAAGAATATTTACAACTAAATCCAGTTAATTTACAATGAGTTTTTCAGATATAAATCAAGAGTTAGTAGATAGCTTATTAGTTTTTTTTAGAAGAATAGAAGAATTACGTAAAACAAGGTTTTTTAATTTCTATAAAAAAAATACTTCGAAAGTGTCTATCCATTTTGAAGTTCCAACGAGGCAATTAGAAGTAAAAGAAAATGAATTAGATGATGAAAATGATGAATTTTTAAGATCATTTGTGGCTATTCTTCGCTTATTTCTTCTAGATATAGATAAATTCTCTCTTAGATATTTAGGGGAAAATTACTTTAATCCAGATAATGGTTTATTATTTCAATTATTCCCGGATGAATCAGTTATATTTAATAATCTGAGATCAGCCCTAAATGATTTTCTAAATTCTAAGCCTCAATTATATTTGAAAAGAGGTTTCAGAGATAAAGAATATTCATTTGAATCAAATTTAGAAATGATATATAATTTTGCTTATGGCGGGTTAATACATAGTAATATTGATAAATTAGAGAAATACTACGTGTTTAATTTACATATTAATGAAGGAAAAAATGCTATTTTATATCCAATGTATAGAAATTATATCATCTTTATTCTCTTGAATATTATGAGTATAATTGACCAAATATCTACTATGGTTATTGAAAATATTTTCCATAAGATATTAGATTAGCATATAAAGGAAGCTAATGGAATATTTTATTCAGATACAAAAAAAGCGAATACACATTATAATAG
>SDBT01008805.1_pt1 | contig 16438 bp, 17 predicted proteins | sample 2277101 | NCBI WGS metagenome assembly SDBT01 (sample SAMN10404973, study PRJNA504765) | marine sediment metagenome | isolation source: marine sediment core GS10_PC15, 103 cmbsf | place: Arctic Ocean: Southern Knipovich Ridge | collected 2010 | reverse complement strand
CAAAACATAAATAGAAATGGTGTGTTTGCGTGCGTTGTTAGAAGGCAGATGGTTAATAAAGTAAAGATATTGTTGAAAAATGAGCGCAAAAGGGTTGACCCCAGTATTTTAGGTAATTATGCGATTAGGTGGGCCAGCGAAAATGGAAACTTAGAATTGGTGAAAGAGTTGTTGAAAGACTCCAGAGTTGATCCTGGCGATAATAACAATCATGCAATCAGATTAGCCAGTGAAAACGGGCGTCTTGGTGTAGTTAAAGAGTTGTTGAAAGACTCAAGAGTTGATCCTTCGGTTAATGATAATAATGCAATCCGAATTGCCAGTGAACGTGGGCACCAAAACGTAGTGAGGGAGTTGTTAAAAGACGAAAGGGTTGATCCTTCTGATGGTGACAATAATGCAATCAGAGCTGCCAGTCAGGAAGGACATACTTTGGTAGTGAGGGAGTTGTTAAAAGACTCAAGAGTTGATCCTTCGGTTAATGATAATCATGCAATCCGGGTGGCCAGTCAGGAAGGACATCTGGAGACGGTGAAAGAGTTATTGAAAGACTTAAGAGTTGATCCATCTGACGGTGATAATAATGCGATCCGAATTGCTAGCGAAAGAGGCCATTTAGAAACGGTGAGAGCATTGTTGAAAGATCCTCGGGTAGATCCTTCTGATGGTGATAATAATGCAATCAGAATGGCTAGTAACGAGGGCCACCTTGGAGTGGTGAAGGAGTTGTTGAAAGACCCCCGGGTAAACCCCGACGCTGATCATAATTATGCTGTTAGAATGGCCAGTGAAAATGGGCACGCCCTGGTAGTGAGGGAATTATTGAAAGACTCAAGAGTTGATCCTACCGAAAAACCGTATTCTGAAAGACTTGATCTAATTGTGCTGGCCAGTCAAAAAGGACACCAAAATGTAGTTAAAGAGTTGCTGAAAGACGGAAGAATAGATCCAGGTGATGGCAGCAATTATGCTATCAGAAAAGCTAGTGAAAAAGGACGTCTCGGAGTGGTAAGGGAATTGTTAAAAGACTCAAGAGTAAATCCCGGCGGTTATTATAGTATTCTAGCGGATATTAGTGGATACGGGGACTTAGAATTGGTCAAAGAGTTATTAAAAGATAAGCGAGTCGATCCTAGTGATGACGATAATAAAGCGTTAACATCAGCTAGTAAAAACGGGCGCCTAGACGTAGTAAAGGAGTTATTGAAAGATCCAAGGTTTAATCCTGGCAATTCTTATCAATACGCGATCCGAGAGGCCAGTAAATATGGACATACTTTAGTGGTAAAAGAATTAATACAATATCCAAAAATCGATTTAACAAAGGTAATAATGGCCTTAGTGAAATCTTGTGGTTTAAGATATTAAAATCAGTGAAATAATATGTCGATCGACATATTAACTATCTTAGCACTTAGTAGCGCTAACTTATTTTTGGCTTTATTCGCACACCTTTTCAAAGTCTTTAAGATCAGAATCAGAAACCTCTTCGTTTTCGTAAAAAACCTGAAACATAGGTATTAAAAGTTGGTTCACGGCATCCAAATTTTTAACCAACAGATAATATTCATCTTCAACTTTTTCAACTATACGTATATTGGAAATGTCACCTGCATGTTGTCCCGATATGGTTAGATCCTCTACATAGCTATTTCTATCCATCTCGTATTTTTTTAGCAACCTCTTAACGGTGGTCCGCCCCTTTTCGCTTATGACACCATCGGCAAACAAACCCTTGACTGGCTCAGTATCAAAGGAGACTAAAAGTTTAGTCATTTTCGACTCATTTTTTTTGAGGTTAGTTTTCGACTTAGTTTTCGGCTTGGCCGGCAATTTGGTAACAAGTTTAGTAGCAACATTTTCCCAACCCGGAGATTTTCTTCTTCGAATAAGACTCATCTTTTAATACGTTTTTTTTTTGATTTCATAAATGTGGATTCATTTATGAACTTTTATTTCAAGTTTATTTCAACCCCCCCCAACCCAACTATGGACTTAATCTATCGATAATGGTCATTGATATCATTAGGTGGGGCATATTTCTAAGAATGGCTAAAGTTCCACCTTTATAATAACGGAAAATTTTCCAAGTTAACGGAGTTTTTTTGCCGGCAGCTTTGCGAGTTCGGATATAATCAAAAGGTTGGGTCACCGGAAAAATAGACAAATTGGTGCACCCAGCCGCTAATATTGGATTGTGGAATTTGTTATTATAGTAATCGAAAACCGGAAATAAAAGACTGTACAACGGGATACATCTAATGATAGACCACATCAAACCACGATAAGCGAAGCCTAATTTCATCAATTCGCCGCGTTGACGCTGGGTTCGCCAAACCATCAAGGGATTAGTAACTGTGGTACCAATAACACCACACAAAAATCCATTGAGACAATTCCCTACTAAATCATCTTTTTCAGTGCCTCGATAATCCTTGATTTTTCGATAAATTGTGTATTTCATACTGATGGATAAAGCTTTGGATAAAAGTGTTATAGCTCCACCATTGTAAAATCCACTTCGATTTTTTATTTGAGCAATGGAGTCCTTTAAAGTTATGTTATTGGTTTGATAGACAACTCTGATCACTGTTATTGGTAAAGTTATAATTTCCGCCGCAGTATTGCCGGTCATAGCAACACCTATTGTCGACAAAACAGATATTGGATTTGGATTTTTTCTTTTCATAATATCTGGTTTTAGTTTAACTGAAGTTCTTCGATTTCATTTTGAAAAAATAATAATACTAAAAAAGAACTCATTTCAACATGGCTCACGAAGATCCACCAGACGATTCATTGTTAAGTCACTGGTGGATAGTCCTCATATTTTTAGTCTTCATTATTTTGATTATCGTTTTAATAGCTTGGTGGTGGAACCGTAGTAAGAAATCTTCTCGTAAAAGAAGTAGAGCTGATAGGTTAAAGGCTGAAGAGGCAAGGGCTAACGCGATACCTGAATATTGGACCCGGAGGAGAACAAGAAGACCCGGAGGTCAAAGACTAAAACCAGGAAAACCAATATCCGTGGCAGAACATTTTAGAAGAACTGAATCCAGAGGGAGACCTCGTTTTTCAGATTCCTTTTTAGATTCACTAGACGTAAAAGGCAAAGAATAATTCAGAAGACTCAAAAAAAAGTAAACTAATGATTTATACACAAAATATCTCAACTAAGATATTTGACCAAAATTTATTCACAGAATATTCTAGTCCACTTTTATGAAAACATCCATCTGCCAGTCAAGTTCTTTAATTTTATTTGAAAAAATATCGGCCTAAAAAAAGAATAAAAATCAAAATGGCGCACACTGATAGTTTTTGGGGGTGGATCATATTAATTATAATTATAGTTGTGATTGTTTGTTTAATAGCTTGGTGGTGGCATCGCAGCAGCAAAAAATCTGGCACAAAAGTAAAGGCTAAGACAGAATAGTACCTCTCGTAGTAATATCGATCAGAGTAAGTAATATCGAGTAGTATAATTACTTCCTACCACTAGAGTTTACCTATTTATAAATTTCTAATTTATAAAAGAAGATGAGCGTGCCTAAACTTATTATGCAAACATGGAAAACCAAAGAAGTGCCTGAGAAATGGAAACCATCTGTAGTTTCGATAAAAAAACATATGAGATCTTGGAAATATGTACTTATGACTGATCAAGATAACTTAAGATTCGTCAAAAAGCATTTCCCTCACTACCTCAAAATATTTAAAAATTTCAAATATCCTATACAACGAGCTGATGCTATTCGTTATATGTGGTTATATATACATGGTGGTGTTTATATGGATCTTGATTACATTATAAATAAACCGTTAGATTGTTTGTTTGAGAATAAATCAGGTTGTTTTTTTACCACTTCTTCTAATTTTAACTCAAGTTTAACCAACTCATTTATGGCATCCAGTCCTAAACAAAAAGTGTGGTTGGATATATTAGAAGCCATGGTCAAAAGACAAAAGGGTAGTCTTGAGTGGTGGGCTAAAGGTAAGCATTTCGAAGTTATGATGACCACAGGACCAGGTCTGGTTGACAAAGTTGTTAAAAAAAGAAACCATATTTATACTGTTTTACCTAGTGGTCTCATAAACCCTTACAGTATATGTGATAAAGTTTACGACAAAGATAGTTTTTTAACACCGTTAGAAGGTTGCAGTTGGGGAGCCAGCGATACTAAAATTGGCAATTGGATATTTTGTCACCTAGACGAAACTGTTTTCCTCTTAATAACTTTGTTTCTTTTGATAATAGCTTTCCTAGTCTACTATTTTCAAAGAAAAAGAGAAAAGTCCAAAGAGTGCAGCTTTTAGGTCAAAAAAACTCATACAAATATCTCAACTGAGATATTTAAAAATAATAAACCGTGATCACCGACCAAACCCCACCTCCCTTCATCCTGTGAATTTATCTGACCAAACCATAGTGTAGTTAATACGTAGCACATTCTTAACTCCAAGGGATTCTAATCCACTTTTAAGTTCTGCGTTGACTAATTTTGCTATTCTTGCTATATCTTTAATGAAATCAAGACACATCCCGACTCTAGCACTGTGTTTCTTTCCTTTTGATAAGTCTGAAGAGATAACACCTAGAAAATTGATCTTAAAATCTCGGAATCTTTCAATTCCTAAGACTCTGAGAGTTGTTAATATATCGATCAGCAATCTCTTTTTCTCATTCTCTTTTTCTAAGCGAAATATCTTGCTTTCCCATTGTTTTTCGTTTATTTTTTTGGTCAAGTAATCCATTCGGTAAATCTCAAAAATATTCAGGTCAATTCTATTGGCTGCTAGTTTTTCATCTATTTCCGCTATTAACTGATAGATTCTAAAAATCTCGTTTTTTTGGTAAATTCTATATGGAAATTCTGGAAAATCAATCAATTCACCACACGGAACGTCTTGGACGTCTTGAAGGCCACGGTTCCTAAACCATTCATGAGCATGGGGATTATGAATTCTACCAGTTACAATGACTCCCCTATTCCAACTAAAAGCGATATTACACACAGTACACCACATTTGGTCACAACCACTGATTTTGAAAATACGCGCAGCACACCGTGGACACGATTTTGTATTTTTCTCCATCTCTTTTATACTTTTTAAAGAATCAGGGTTACACTTATGCTTAGAGTTCTCGGAGTCCTCCTTGCCCGCCTCACCATCCTTACCCTTCAGTTCAAACTCGTAACACCCCGAGCAAACTTTGGAATCACACAATACGCACTTACCGTCTGAAACTAAACCTTCACATTCATCTCCTGGACACGGGAACGCATTTAACTTCTTTTTGTTTGGAGGAAGAGGAATTGCTAATTTTAAGACCACTACATCTTTCCTAATTCTGTACAACTTCTTTAAAAGAACAACCTTACCATCCAACAACTCATCTAAAGTCTTTTCGTCTTCCCAATTTTCCAAGGAACCGTCAATCACTTTCAACTCCTTCATAATTTGAGCTTTTAACCCATTACAAATTTTAAGCTCGGCTTCGTTTTTAACCTTTGTTTTATGTTGTTCAAATTCTTGGGACAGTAACGTTTTATGTATTTTGGAACGTTCTCGATCTAATGAGACCTTTTTTAGATGTCCTCGAAGGCCTGATTTTGTGTTATTAACCCAAGATCTATTGATGACATCACACAAAAACTTGTTAGTCCAACTTGTTTTACACTTAGTGTTCATACATCTTGGTGGATTGTAAAGTTGCAAAAGATGTTGTTTAGCACATCCCCGGCAAACCAGGTGATCGCATCCCAGACACTTAAAAGTTTTCAAGCCTACTTCCAAACAAATAGTACATTCAAATTTATCCATTTTCGAATAGGTTATTTCCAACAGATATTCATTTTTGGTGGGGATGGTGAAAATAATTTTTTTTAGGGATGGTTCAAAATAAATGAAGACTTTGGTACAAATAGATGAAAGACTTCGTTAAGTTCGCGTTTTTATTTCTTTAAAATAAAAATTGGATCAAACACCCCTATGTTTAATCATTGGCGTGTGCTTCACATTCACAGTGAACTTCAGATAATAACACACTTTTAGTTTTTTTTTGGTCATGGCTTAGACCATCACTGTTATTAACATTTGCATCATCTATGACGTCACCTGGACAGTTTTCTGGATCACTCCGACAAAACCAGTCATAACTTGTATAACTTATAACATCACCTAAGTAATTTGCACCAGTTGAATGTGTTATTTCCCATCCACACTGAACCGGATAAGATAATATTTCAAATGAGTTATCCATTATAGTTGAGATTTTATTATTTTATATACAAACGTTAATCGTTTGTATATTTTCCCCAAAACTTTAAATAAAAATACGTACCTTGTTTCACAAAAGTTTCAAGCAAATTACTTACTTACTTTACTTTCTTTACTTTCTTTATTTTCTGTACTTATTTGTTTTTCCTTACTTATTTGTTTTTCCTTTGGGTATATCACAGTTATTTCTAACTTTTTCTCAGTCCAGTATACTTTTGGCAAAATGTTAAGATGCTTCCATAAAATCATAGGCCCGCGCCAGCCTACTCTCGTTGGTTTAGGAAATTCTTGCCACCTAATACGTATTTTGTTTTTGTGTTTTGGGAAAGGTATACCACTCCTTAACATCTCAGAGTCAATAACGATGCTAATATCAGTATTTTTGTTAGACTCGTCTGTATTTTCATCATTACTTTTGTTACTTGAAGTTCCACCATCCCCACACTCGAGGGCGACCCAAGTCCAACTAGTTGCTAAACCTGAAGTGCAAAAATGAACTGGATGTTCGATCGTTTCGCCGTAATCATAAGTTATATCCCAAACAAAATCTCCTTTATAAGTAAGTGTGGCTTTGTTTTTGGCGAAAAAAGTGGCACCTGATAAAACTTTATCTGGTTTGATTCCACCCCAAATGTCATATTCCTCAAAATTTCGATCCAACATACAAACATCAACCTTTTCGCCTTTTTTCCATTTCAAAATATCTCCCAAAGTAAGATGGTAAGGTCGACACCCTTTAATCCACTTGTACATTTCAAAACTAACTTCTGATTTTTCGGTCGTCCCAGTCGTCATTTTTAAATAAGTAAGAGTGTGTTGATAGGATTTTACGTCTTTTCAAAAAACATAAGCTAAATTTAACTTATGTTCTCAATCGTCATTCCAGTGTACTTTTGAAAGAATACTTAGATGTTTCCACAAAATCATAGGTCCACGCCAGCCTACTTTAGTTGATTTGGGTAATTCTTGACATTGAATACGTATTTTGCGCGGGAAAGGTACACCATCTTCCAGAGTTTTGATACTAATACTACCTTTTTCTACATCTAATGGAACCCACCAAGATCTTCGGATGGTATTTCCACTAGTATTTTCATTATTTACCAAGCCTGAAATCCAAAAATGAATGGGATGTTCAATCGTTTCACCGTAATTATAAGCAATATCCCAGACGTAAGCGCCTTTATAAGTGAGAGTGGCTTTGTTTTTTGCAAAAAAGGTGGTGGCTGGTAAAACTTTACCTGGTTCGATTCCATTCCAAATGTCACCATATTCCTCGAAATTTCCATCTAGCATACAAACATCAACCTTTTCGCCTTTTTTCCACTTCAAAACATCCCCCAGAGTAAGATGATAAGGTCGACAGTCCTTGATCCATTCATACATTTCAAAACTAACTTCGGATTTTTTAGATTTTTCAGTCATAGTTGTATTTTTGAATAAGTTAGGCTGCGTTGATGGAATTTGTCAAAATGACGCTTAACAAAAAAAAGGCTTATTAAAAAGTGTATTATCATGAGTCTGATCCGTAGGAGAAAATCACCAGGTTGGGGGAACATTGCTACTACGTTGCCGGCTAAGCCTAAAACTGAGCCTAAAACTAAGCCTAAAACCAAGCCCAAAACTAAGCCCAAAACTAAGCCCAAAACTAAGCCTAAAACTAAGCCTAAAACTAAGCTTAAACCTAAGCCTAAAATCAAGCCTAAACCTAAGCCTAAAACCAAGCTTAAACCTAAGCCTAAAACTGAGCCTAAAACTAAGCCCAAAACCAAGCCTAAACCTAAGCCTAAAACCAAGCTTAAACCTAAGCCTAAAACCAAAATAACCGAAAAGAGAAAAATAATCAATCCTAATTCTGGAAGAAAGATAATGTTTGGTGGTTCAGTCCATTTAAATTTAATAAAAGAAGGTATTTTAGATAAACAAGGAATACCAGTTATCGAGTTCAAAAAAATCGCGAAGAAAGTGGTTGCTAAGACCACCACAGTCGCTCGGAAACCTATCGCTCGGAAACCTAGAACCAAAAAATCTAGAGTCGTTAAACCCCTCGATGTATTGGGGTTGGGAAATGTGTCGATCGATGTGGCAAGAATAATCTTGTATAATTCTGATCCAAACGATGTTTTGGCTTTGTGTTCTGTTAATCAACACTATCGAACAAAAGTGTGTAAGAAACGTTTTGGAAGAATATGGTTAATCATATCAAGCCAAAATATTACTTTTCCGAGCTTCCTATAGGATATTCTAATTGGAAACTTGTTTTCATGACCTTGTACTTCAGTCCGATCGCAGCCGATAGAATATTACAAGGAAGACAAATAAATATATACTATAAACGGGAAGCTTTTAGAGGCTACCGCTACGATGTAACGGCTGCAGCTGTTATAACCAAAGTTGATAAGACGAAAGTGGGAAAAATCACAGGAATAAAATATGCAGAAATTGCAAAATATAAACAAAGACGTTGGTTTCCACGTCAAGTTGAAAATACTAAAAAGATGGTAGCCAAAGGTAAAGAGAAATTTTGGATTGTTGCACAAAAGTTCAGTAATTCCGAATGGATTTATAGAATGATAGATCCCGAGAAATATGCTAAACAAACCAAAAAAAATATAAGGAATCTTGACCTACAAGGATTTAAAATCGTGAAGGAGTCTCCAAAGTTTTACAAAGTCGACGGTAACGCATTTTTCTTTGTAGGTCAACGCATAAATTATTACCCTTTTAGACATCAATGGTATTATCCAGACGGTTCAGATGAAATAAAAGGTCCAGTTTATAAATATAAAGTAGTTGGCCATAATAACAAGGGAAATCCAAAGGTCGAATTTTTGACATCAGCAGATACCACATATGCCCACCGCGGAAATGAAATATATACATTTAAAGATCTAAGTAATGATGAACCATATAAAGAAGACGTTATTTTGTATGATGGTAAACGTCACTACTTTAAAAATAACAAATTTAACGAATCGTTTGATGCTTATAGTTATTACCTAGAACACAAAGATTTAGATTACAAACAACTCGACCACTTTTACACAGATAATTATAACTTTTTCGCGTAAGCGAGTTTCACTTGAATTTAAGAAAATAAATATGTAAAGACCTAAACTAAAGATGATAAACTAAGTCGGTAGCAAAAAAAAAGCTTATTAAAAAGTGTATTATTATGAGTTTGATCCGTAGAAGAAAATCACCGGGTTGGGGGAACATCGCTATTAAACTTGCTACTACGACGCCGGCCAAGTCTAAAACTAAGCCCAAAACTAAGCCCAAACCCAAAATAACCAAAAAGAGAAAAATAATCAATCCTAATTCTGGAAGGAAGATAATGTTTGGTGGTTCAGTCCATTTAAAATTAATAAAAGAAGGTATTGTAGATAAACAAGGAAATGCAGTTATTGAGTCTAAAAAAATTAAGATAGAACCTAAACCGACGAAGTCGACGAAGAAACCAACGAAGTTCTTAAAGTCCTTAACGTCCAAGAGACCCTTAAAGTCTTTGAAACCTTTAGTCTTAGAAAAATACTCACAAAGATCCTATAAACTATCGGGAGATACCTTTAAATACAAATCTGAACTTGATAATTTGGGATACTATAAAAAATATTTAAAAGGTGGCCAGGGCTATATCATACCAAATAAAAATTACGATAATATAATTGAATGGCTTGAAAAAACTCCAATAGAAGGTTACGTGGTAAAAGGGGATTCTAAGAAAGTGGCCGTCAAAAAGCTTAGGGCTGTTAAAAAGACCACCACCACTAAAAAACCTACCACTAAAAAACCTACCACCACTAAAAAACCTACCACCACTAAAAAACCCCTTGATGTGTCGGGGTTGGGTAATGTGTCGATCGATGTGGCAAGGATGATCTTGTATAATTCTGATCCAAAAGATGTTTTGGCTTTGTGTTCTGTTAATCAACACTATCAAACTAAAGTGTGTAACGAAACGTTTTGGCAGAACATGGTTAACCAAACTAATCCGAAATATCACTTTACTGAGCTTCCAATAGGGTATTCTAATTGGAAACTTCTTTTCATGACCTTGTATTTCCGTTTAATCACGTCCGATAAAATAGTAGAGGGAAGACAAATAAAGATATATAATAAGTACAAAGATTTTAGAGGTTATCATTATGGTACTTCAGCTGCAGCCGTTATAACCAAAGTTGTGAAAACGCGGGGTGGAAAAATCACAGGAATAGAATACAGAGAAATTATAAAATATAAATATGAACGCTGGGCTGATGTGGAACCCGTTAAATATACTACCAGAAAGTTGGTAGCCAAAGGCAAAGAGAAATTCTGGATTGTTGCAGAAAAATATCGTAATGCCGAATGGATGTATAGAATGATAGATCCCGAGGAATATGCCAAACAAACTAAAAAAAATATACGGGGTCTCAAAATACAAGGATTCAAAATCTCGAAGGAGTCACCTAAGTTTCGCAAAGCTAACGGTGATCTATTTTTCTTTGTAGGTCAACCCATAAATTATTACCCTTTTAGACATCGGTATGGATATCCAGATGGTTCATCTGTAACGAATGGTCCCATTTATAAATATAAAGTAGTTGGTCACGACGGTAGAGGAAATCCAAAGGTTGAATTTTTGACATCTGGTGGTACCACTATACCTAACCCACTTATGGTTTGGCGGCGTGATCAAAGTGAAACATATATGTTTGAAGGTTTAAGTAATGACGAACCATTAAAAGAAGATGTTATTTTGTATGATGGTCAACGTCACTATTTTAAAAATAACAAATTTAACGAATCATTCTACGTTAAGGGTGATCACTCTAGTTATAGTCCGCTCAACCATTTTTATACGGACAACTACAACTTTTTCGCGTAAGCGAGTGGTTTTAGAAAATAAGTATTGTACTTATTTTCTTATTGTGTGTAGGTGGTGAGGGTGGTAAGGTAGTTACTTGTTTAAATTGGTTAGTTTAGTTGTGGCTTCGAAGCTCCAATTTCCGATTCTTAGACTTTTGTAAAACTTGCCTGGATGGTTTGGTGAGTAGATAAGTTCTTGATTGAGTTGGTTAAGTCTTGGCAAATAAAGTCTGTTTTTGAGAACTTTGATGACTTTATTTAACCCTCTTTTTTTCATTTCATTACTTCTCAGAGTTTTTAGGCACCACACCCGTTTCCACTTTGTTAGTTTAGTTGAAAAAAGTTGGTTACCCCAACACCAAAGTTCAGTAAGATTAGGAAAAAATGGAAGAGAAGTTAGTTGGTTATTATAACATGAAATGTAAGTAAGTTTTGGAAGAAGCGGAAGAGAAGTCAATCTGTTATTAAAACACCGCAGGCTGACAAGTTTAGGAAAAAATGACAGAGAAGTCAACTCGTTATAGTTACATGAAAGTTTAGTAAGTTTTGGAAGAAGCGGAAGAGAAGTCAACTCGTTATCAGAACACGAAAGGTAATCAAGATTTAGAAGAAGAGGAAGAGAAGTTATTTCGTTGTTATCGCACTCCAGATGAGTAAGATTAGGAAAAAGTGGAAGAGAAGTTAGTTGGTTGAAATAACACCGTAGGTCGGTAAGTTTAGGAAAAAATGGAAGAGAAGTTAGTTGGTTATTATAACAATCCAGGTAAGTAAGTTTAGGAAAAATAGGAAGAGAAGTCAATCCGTTATGAGAACACGAAAGATTAACTATCTTACTTTCTTTACCCTTTAAAACTTCCGGCCACCCCTTCAAACCTAAACCAGATAAATCTAACAACCCAGAAGTATCTTTCAACCATGCTTTTATTCTTTTTTCGACTCTTTTTTCGACTCTTTTCTCGAGTTCCATTTTCTTTCTTTGATTTTCTTTCTTTTTCATTTTCATCTAAATAAATACACAAATTTACGTAAAGACCAAAAAGTTATATCTAAAATAGATATAATAAACTAAAGTATGACGGTAGCAAAAGACAAGGATTTTAATAGTTGGGTTGAGAGTAGAAAAAATCAAAGTGGCGGGAAAAAAAATAATCGGATGTTGATGGTGGTTGTTAGTATTGTAGTAGGTGTTATGCTAGTCGTTTACTATTTTTACTCACATAATAAAGAAAAGAAACTGAAAAATGGGGGTACCACAAAATCTAAAGGCAGTATAGTTGGAAAAATAAGATCTGGTGGCTATGACCACGATCTAGAAGAAGGCGAAAGTGATTCCGATTATTCAAGTGACTCCGACTATTATAGTGATGATTCAGACTATAGTGACGATTCAGATTATAGTGGATATTCTAGTGATTATTCAGTATAAAATAACATCTCAAAAGTCAGAAGTTCTTTTATATTACTGGGCCGTGGGCTGTTTTTACTACGTTTATTACTACTACTACTTTTACTAAGTTCATTACTACTACTTTTACTAAGTTCATTACTACTACTTTTACTACGTCCATCACTTATATAATAAAGTTTTGCTGGTTCTGATAGTCTATATGTGAAATTTGGACAAGGTCCTGGTCTTACTCTAGGTGATACACATTCGTCGTAATCGTCGTTTTTTACGCTTTTCCAATCACTCCGCCAATTATCCATCTTTTTATTGTGATACCAAAATAACTTTACCAAGTTATTTTTATTTTTATTTTAGGCTAAATCTATTTTTTAATCTCTAATTTGGTTGACTTATTATCTTTCAAAGCTTCCAACAAATCATCCAAGTTTTGCGAATTCCAATCTGACCATCGCGTAAAATCAAAAAACTCAAAACCCTCTTCTATTGAAAAATCCAGCTCAAACGCACAAAAATCATCTTCCTCGTCTACAAAATACTTTATGACTTCTTCGGTTTCGGTTACGTCGATCTCAGATTTAATTTTATCTAATTCTTCTTTTGTGATGGTGTTAAGTATTTCAACGACCGCCTCTCTCATAGTTTTAAACACACCCAGAGCTTGTGTGGACTTGTGGTAACCGCAACTTAGGGCTACGTAAAGAGGTTTCAGATCTAATTTTTTTGGTTCAGATACAATCACCGGCTTTTTGGTCTGAGAGAACCACAAGGTGTCACCTTCAAACTGAAAGTCAACGATACCTTCAAGAGCTTCTTTCAAAGTTACAAATTGAGGGTAACACACACATGAATCTTCACCTGCGCCACACCGACATTCCTTATACCTATCTTTACCGTAATCGTAATACGCTAGCTCATCTTTTTCAATAAGATTCTTGAATTTAGGCATGGCCAGTTTTACAGCCATATATTTGTTTCCCTTGAAAAACAAAGTATCTAGATCGTGGTCGTTGTATTCGCTTCCATTATGGTATTCCAGTTTCCAATATTTGTTTTCGTCTTTTGCCTTTTCTTCCAGAAAATCCACAACCTCCTTAAGAGTCGGATGGGAAGATTTACTGGAAGATTTACTGGAAGATTCGTTAGTTACTTTTTGAGTCATCGTTCTAAGTTTGAGTAAATTTTTCTTTCAAAAATTTTTTTTAGATTTCATTTTGCCACTTTGGTCAAGTTTTTATTTGGTTAGTTTGATAGTCGGTTTTTTAGTTTCGAAGTTCCAATTTCCTACTCTCAAATTCTTGTAAAACTTGCCTGGATGGTTGGGAGAATAGACAAGTTCTTGTTTTAGGTTATTCAACCTAGGTAAATATAGTCTATTTTTAAGAACTTTGATAACTTTCTTAAAACCTCTTTTTTTCATTTCATTACTTCTTAGCGCCTTTAGGCCCCACACTTTCTTCCACTTTGTTAGTTTATTTGAAAAAAGTCGGTTATTATGACACCCAAGTTCAGTAAGCTTAGGAAAAAGTGGAAGAGAAGTTAGTTGGTTATTCTCACACCAAAGATAAATAAGTTTAGGAAAAAGTGGAAGAAAAGTCAGTTGGTTACCCTTTCGGGCGCTTTGCGTATTCTGACAAAAAAGTTTAGTAAGATTTGGAAGAAGAGGAAGAGAAGTCAGTTGGTTATCAGAACACAGAAGGTGAGTAAGATTGGGAAGAAGTGGAAGAGAAGTTAGTTGGTTATTGTCACATATCAGAGTGGTGAGATTAGGAAGAAGTGGAAGAGAAGTTAGTTGGTTATAAGAACACCGAAGTTCAATAAGATTTGGAAGAAGTGGAAGAGAAGTTAGTTGGTTAAAATCACAATCAAGATAAGTAAGATTTGGAAGAAGATGAAGAGAAGTTAGTTGGTTATGATAACACGAAAGGTAAGTAAGATTGGGAAAAAGAGGAAGAGAAGTTAGTTGGTTATAAGAACACCGAAGTTCAATAAGATTTGGAAGAAGTGGAAGAGTAGTCCCGCAAAGCGACCCGGAGGTTACGCAAAGCGACCCGGAGGTCAGTTGGTTATTCTCACATATCAGAGTGGTGAGATTAGGAAAAAGTGGAAGAGAAGTTAGTCGGTTATGATAACACAAAAGTTTAGTAAGATTAGGAAGGAATGGAAGAGACGTTAGTTGGTTATCTTGACAATCAAGTTTAACTATCTTATTTGTGATTTCTTTACCCTTTAAAATGTCCGGCCATTCCTTCAAATTTAAATCAGATATATCCAAAATTTTGGAAGTATCCTTAAGCCACACATTTATTCTTTTCTCGAGTTCCATTTTTTCCCACCACCCCTAACTAAATTTCATTTCTCGTCCACCCTATTTCTTAATCACTAGCTTATTTTGTTTTAACTTTTCAACTTTTTCCTTTTTGACCCTAATTTTGAGATACTCTGGTACCCGATCCCAGATATATTTACACAGTTCAATATCCTTAACGTAATATGGAACTTCTATAAGGAAAAGATCGTGTTTGTGGCACATCTTTCTTTTAAAATCATCACGTTTGCAAGATCTTTCAAATCCGGGGTAGTCTTTGTGAAAATATTTGGTATAGACGTAATGTTGTTTGCCTTGATATTCTAATCCTAATTCCAAATCGCCATTGTAAAGATCAATCTCTAAGTTCGTCTTTTTGCCTCCTTTCTTATCTGAATATGACAAATAATCTGGATAATTAGATGAGAAGCTCATTTCGAATAAAGATTCCAAAATCAAACGGCACAACTTCTCGCCTTTGCTTCGGTTGTTTAATTTTTTCAAACTCTCGACATCGTTGTAATCGACAGTCTTATATTGAGTGTTTCCCATTTTATATTTTAGAAATAGTTTATATGAACTATTTGACTATTTTGGACTTACCAACGAAATCTATAAGAAACCACATTTAAAATGAAAATGTGTTTGACTAACGGAAAAAAATACTAGTTGAAATAATAGAAACTCAAAAAAATTATGAGTGGTGGAAAAATCCGATTAGGACCTTCGCAATTGGAACCTTCAGGTGACGTAATTGGCAATATTATGAGGTTTATGTCACTCAGCCAAGTCATTAAATTAGTCTGGTTGAAATCAAAATATGGTAATTATGCTTTGAAAAATGCTTATTTCGATCTGTCTAAATTACGAATTCGTAATTCGTTTATTGCTAAAGATTTTGACGTATTAATGAAAAACACAAATCTGGATAGACAAAACCTGTTCCTATGTTTTGCCGAAAAAGGATTGGTGGGTAAAGTCAAAGTGTTGTTAAAAGACTTTCAGGTCAATCCAGGTGCCGCTTACAATTATGCACTCCGAACAGCTAGTCGGGGTGGTCGTTTAGAGATGGTGAAATTATTATTGAACGACCCCCGAGTTGATCCTAGTGCCCTTGACAATTATGCTATTAGATTAGCTGGTAGACTTGGGCATACTTTAGTGGTGAAATTATTATTAAAAGATAAAAGAGTTGATCCTAGTGCCATGGATGTTATTTGTATAGCTAGTGAAAATGGCCACGCTTTGGTGGTGAAGGAGTTATTAAAAGACCCTCGAGTTGATCCCAGCGACTATGATAATTACGCTATCAGAGAAGCTAGTTTACATGGACATACTTTAGTGGTGAAGGAGTTATTAAAAAACGAAAAGATTGATCCGAGTGCTAAAAACAATGAAGCTCTTAGAAGGGCTAGTACAAATGGATATCTAGAGACGGTGAAAGAGTTGTTAAAAGACTCTCGGGTCGATCCAAGCGATCTAGGTAACAAAGCAATTATTGATGCTAGTTGGAAGGGATACCTAAACGTAGTGAAGGAACTATTAAAAGATCCTCGAGTTCGTCATTCACTTTCAAAAAGTCTCAAAAAAAA
>SDBT01008804.1_pt1 | contig 16439 bp, 12 predicted proteins | sample 2277101 | NCBI WGS metagenome assembly SDBT01 (sample SAMN10404973, study PRJNA504765) | marine sediment metagenome | isolation source: marine sediment core GS10_PC15, 103 cmbsf | place: Arctic Ocean: Southern Knipovich Ridge | collected 2010 | reverse complement strand
ATAGTGTAAGGTAGTGGGTAGTGGGCACTAACTCCATGCTACCTACTGAGGGTAGTAGGCTATTTTTGGTATAGAGATCTATTTATAGGGTCCTAGATACTAAGTATCTATATAAGGGCACAGTAGGTTTATCTATATAAGTGCAGAGTAGGCCTATCTATATAAGGGCAGAGTAGGCCTATCTATATAAGGGTAGGTTGTCATGGCCACTGGCTATGAGAAATAGAGTGCTATATTCAAAATAGAGTGCTATATTCAAAATAGAGTATTAGATAAGCATTACTTCGGGTATTAGGCATTAGTAGATTCTATGTATATAAGTTCTAATAGTGTTATACAGTTGTCAGCTGTTTATTGGCGGTTACTAGGGAGAGGTACTATAGGTGTTCTATATATATAGGTAGCTGTACTATTGTTCATTACTTGAATTCCAATTAATGTTTCCCAAAAAATAATAGGATATGACAGCGATGAATGGGTATAACGCAGTGGTCGGGCCTTCTCCAAGTACTGATGTTGAATCAACAGACAATTGGCAGGGGTTCTGTCGTGCTTACAGCAGGGAATTCAATATATCTTATCCAGCGGCTATTTGCGAGGCTGGTCCAGCGTGGGCGGAGTATAAGAAGCAACATGGACTTCATTTCAAGTATGAGAAGAAGGATAAGACTGCGCGAGAACAAGTACCTCTACAGCAACCTAGGAGAGAGACTACTCAGGAGTCTCTATTGCATCATCAGAGGACACAGGCGAAGCAGCTTGCTCACAGGAAGGAGGGGAAGAGATTGAGAGTTGACGAGGTCGATGATTCATCTCCTAGGATCGATGAGGAAGAGGAGGACACTGGCGCAGTTCATCCATATGTTCCTGTTATACAGAGAGTACCTGCTTCAGCAGCACCTCCTTCAGCGCCGAAAAAGAGAAGGAGACAGAGTAAGGGAAAGACGATAGATGATGATCATTCGATTTATTCAAATCAAGGGACTCAACAGCCTATGTGGGGACCTCCAGGCGGATGGGCTCCATATTATGATATGACACCTCCAGGGTACTATGATGGAGGGAGAGGGAGAGGAGGAGGGGGAGGAAGAGGGGGAGGAAGAATGAGTGGATATTGAGGAGTTGAATAGAAGATAAAGACTTATTTCACCTAGTAGCGTTTTAGTGTTCGTCTGGTCTTGCGAAGGTATGATTTTCCTCCCATTCTCATACTCATTCCTCCTCGTTTGTAGTAGGCTCCTGCCATTCTCATTGCTTTCTTCATCATTTTCGCTTTCATTAGCCCTTTTCTATTGTGTTGCGCCATAGGCATAGTGATACAACAATACTGACGTTTTCAGTTGTGTCACAGATAGAGAGAATTTAATATGTAGGTTTATTAGATACCTAACACCTGTATACCATTAGTTAGGGGAGTCGAATAAATTTTGTCCTGCTAGACGACGTGGACGTTTACTAGATCGCGCGCTGAATGATACTGGTTGTCCATTAGCTATGAATTGTACTAATGATCGTTTTCTAGACACAGGTATAGTAGCGAGAGTGCGCGATGGACTAGAAGGAGGTTGGCGCGATGGACGACGAAGAGGGATACCAGGTGCTCGGCGAGTTGGTTGGAACAGAGTGGTGGCTGGTCGTGAAGAAGTACGACGCGTTTCTCTTTGTTTACCTAATGCCTCAGCAGATAATCGACTGATACCCTCCATAGGACTAGGACCAGGAGCTTTTTCTCGTTTGCCTCGTTTGATTCCTTTGTCTTTACGTACTTTTCTTCCTCCGAGTGAGATTCGTGCTGCTTCTCCAGTGAGGGGGTTCACTGATTGTGGTGGGCTTTTAGTTGTGAAGTTCCACAGAACATGTTTCCCAGATGTTCCTTTTTGTACAAATAGAGCCATCTTGTTTGCTTTGATGCGGTGTTTTCTAGATCGTTTCGTGGCTGGTGTAGTTTTCTCTGTGAATGAGGGATTGAAGTAGTAACTAGGATCTCTAAAACCCCCTGATGAGTCGTATGGTTTCTGTCTACATGCGTAATATTTTCCTGTGGTATCTGAGCGTACTCTCTTAGTGCCTCCTGCTGGGTGTCCGCGGACCATATCTTAGTAATGTTTTTCTACAGAGAAAAAAGAGATAATGTTATGTCAACTGCGGGAAAGTGGGGGTGGGGTATTTCAATAATACCTATTACTGCAATACCGAGTTAGGTAGTAGTGTGTAATCTTTTTTGAAAAAGAGCGAAAACATATGGCAGTAGCAGCAGTAGTACCTTTATTGGAGGCGGCTGTTGCCAATGCTCCACAGATTCTCGCAGCAGCTAATATGGCTTCTGAGTTAGCTTCTAAGTTCGGGCCTAAGGTTTTGGGTGCAGTGAATCATCTTCATCATTTGGGGCGAAAGAAGAAGAGTGCTTTTTCGTATCTGAAGAAGCTGGGTACTCCGAAAGGATTGAAAAAGTTCATTACTCGAGATCTGGGGAAGGCTATTGCTGGGGGTGGGAAAGTAATAGCTCATGTTGGATCATATGGAAATCAGATTTCTAATATTACGGGGCAAGGCTCTCAGGGAGGAGCAGTGAGGACTCACGCTCACAAGATAGCACAGGCTATTAACGTAGGAGCGAAACATGCGACGAGGTATCATCAGATTGCTGAACATTATCATACTCAAGCGGAGTCGATGGTTAGTCCTCTGAAAGCGTACCGGTTTTGAGGAAATGTAATATATATAAAGTGTAGTATTTAGTTGAGTTTATTCTATCTTGTTTTCGTTGCTGCTTCTGACGATGTCTGAAGCTATTAATAGTGCGATTGCGGATGTTCTCTCTACGAAGAGGTTGAAGCTGGTCCATCCTGGTGACGGGAAGCTGACTCAGTCGTATGCGACTCCGGGTGAAACCGTTTCTGTTTTGGCTGAGGCTGTTACTCATAGGGGGCAGTATAGGGTTGCGAGTAACAACCTTACTCTCGGCGCGCAATCTAATTTCATTCTTTCTACTTCCGCTATTCTCGATAACATCGTTCTTTCATTCTCTATCGCTTGTCCCGCGTTAGGTTTCTTCTCTCATCAGGGGTGGGGTTTTGATCTTATCGACTCACTCGAGGTGACCTATGCCAATAGTCTTATGCAGAATATGATTATTAGAGGTGATATCGTGAAGGAATATGCCAAACTCTGTTGTTGTAGTAGGGATGAGAAGAATCAGATGTTGAAGGCAGCAGGTTCTCTTTCTACTGCACTCGGGCAGACGAGAACAGCTGTAGTCCCCCTTTCTTTTCTCAACTACAACACGTCCAACCAGCGAGGGTCGTGGCCTACTGATGCTAGCGTGTTAGCGGGGCCTATTCAGATCTGTATCAACTGGGTGTCTCAGGCGAGGAGTAGTCGTATCTTCGTGGACAGTGATTCCACTATTGTCACTCTTCCAGCTGCGATTATTTCTGCTGATATTACCTGTACTACCATTACTCTTCAGCGTGCTGCGTTTGGAGTAAAGGATGCTATGTCGAGGGATCGGTCTCTTGTTTATTCTATCCCCTCTCGCTATCTTTCCATTGTTAATGAATCACGCACCACTCTCAATGCTATTACCGATGTCATCAACATTAACTTGAATTCTGCTCCTGCGGGTATGTTGGAGGCGATTCTCATCTATGCTGCGCCTATTGATCCTGCTTTTGATGACGATGACTGGGTGGATGGTATAACGAGTAAGAGGAAACACGGTGGATCTTTGCGTATTAACAACTTGCGTCTTCAGTTTGGGAGTCAGGATCTCATTAGGTACAGATCCAGGGAGGAGATGTTGGCGTTCAACAGGGCTTGTTTCAGTGACTCTCTCACGTATGAAGAGCTCATTGTTCTTCCTGGAAGTACCGAAGATGGTATGCGTTATGTGAAAGTCGAGTCCGATGTTTTGGTCCTTCCTCTCGTTCAGAATGGAAAAGGTGTTTTCAATGGACATGTTAACGAGCACGTTCCTTCGTACGGAGGATCTCAACTCCAATTAACTCTTCAGTTTTCTGATCAGTCTGGGGAGATAGTACCGAAACCACTAGTGGCTATGGCGTCGGGTAATCCATATGGTCCTGAGGATGGTGCTCCTGTGACTGGGATTGCTATACAGATATGGGTCGCTTATATTATTTCTAGTATCCTCGAAATCTCACAGGGTACTGTTGATCTTCAATTGTAATAAACGATTTTACTTTTAGTTTCCTGTGACTACATCAATAGTTATCCAAAGATTCCAGTCTGCTATAGTAGTCTCAGTTTCAAAGACGAGAACATGTCCAGGAGGAAAAATCCAGTCTTCCGAATTAACTGAAGAGCCTTGTCCAGCCATCTTCGTAGTATCGAGAATGATGAATGGTGTTTCTTTTGGCCCATCTTCTCTTATCCAATTAATCGTTTCGTCATGAATGAGAATGCGTGGAGGACCTGGAGTAACCACTGGATTCGTTTGATGAAGCATGGGTGTTTGATCTAGAGCGAAAGGGGTCCATCCAGCTGGGTGGACCAATTGGTTGAGTGCGACGGAATATATTCGAACAATCAATTCATGAGCGTTTTGTGGATTGTTAGCGTCGATAACGGATTTGAAGATGATGCGTGAGATGTAACAGGACATTCGATTTGGTATTCCTGTGAATAACTCATTGAAGTCTAGGTTTCTTACGGCGAGTATATCGGTTGTTCCTATAGGAATGTTTGATATACTGTGTTTGTAGGAAGTGATGCGCATCGGTACGTTCGTAATACCATTGGCCGTTTGCTTGATATCGAGATACGATACTTCGATGAATTTGTTTGCGACTTCTACAGTTCCAAGACGCTGTACGTATATCACTGCAGAGAAGCCTTTGTCGATGAATAAGGAACGCTGTCTGTTGTTGGCGTGTCTGTGAATTGTAACGAAGTTACCATTCGTGGGATGCTGTATTTGCCAGGTTATGAATCCAGCTCCTGAGTGTTCGATGATGATACGACCGCCTATTATTCCGCTTTCGAGAGACATAATTGGTAAGTTGAGGGTACCATCAGCTTTGTCCACGTTGAAGTTAGGTTGACTTACTACGATCATGTTGTCGATTACGTCTCCATTCGAATATGCCAGTTGCATCTCATTGACTACTGAAACAACTTGCTCTGTGTAGGACCCGAAGACGGCGAAACTATTTCTGTTGGCGCCTGAGTTACAATCGCCGACACCCGATGCTACTCCTATGACCAATCTCTGTCGGTTTACACCAATAGTGAAGTTGACGCTATCCCATATAGCAGCGAAGGTTGATATAATTTTTCCTCCGTTGTGGTGTGATGTGATACGAGAAGAAATAATCGAAACTCGCATCTCGCTATCAGATGTTGATCCTATCGACAGCTTCAACCAGTTGTCCGGTGTCGAACGTGTTAGGGATGGATTGTTATTACCTTCAGCACCTTCAATCTTCGAGATACGATAAGTACTTCCTCCCATAGGTCTTCGTAATGTCGTGTCTATTAGTTGTGTGATAGGTGATACAGTAGTGAAGTGGTACATATCAGAAGAAAATACAGTCACAGGTGCCTCTGTAAGGGTGACGTTTTCGGTGAGGGGTAGGTTGTCCACATTGACTGAAGGAGCGATATTGTTGATTTTCACGAGGCTGGCGTTTAGAGAGGTGTTCTGGATATTGGCGTAGGTATGGACTCGGAGGATCGTCTGGTTGATAACGTCAGTGTTTTCTACGAGTATTCTCATCCATTTGGAGAGGATAACGGTACTTTCTGTGCCTCCCATATCTGCTATGAACGATTTGATTACGCTAACATCGAAATTGACTCCATCTCCTGAGAATTGGATTGTAACATTGGTAGAGGTATCTGAAAACACAGAGATACTAAGTGAACTGTACTGCCCGGCGATAAGCTTATCTGTGACGAGAATAGCACTGGCTGCGAGAGGTATGGTTGTGCTGAGAAGAGGGAGTAAATCAGAGGTACCAGACGCCATGTGCAACAGAAGAGAAGTGCGATAATAAGTAAGAAAGTATATATGCTCACTATAGTGCAAAGAACTACCGGCATACCGGTGTGGGGTAGAAGTAGAAAGAGAGAGAGAAAAAGAGAGGTATCTTTTTTTTTTTTTCTGTCCGCAACGAGATGTCTACCAACTATGTCCCCCTTCAAGCTTCTCTTCCAATCACTTATACAAAGATTCTCGGCAATCAGCAGGATGAAGATATACAAACGGGAAGAACCAAGCCTCCTCTCTTTACTACAGAGTCTCCTCAGTCTATTCAATTAGTAGTTGATGGAAAAACGCGCACTCCCGTGATGGACCCATTTCATTTTCGTGTTTCTATGAACAACAATCTCTTCAGAGCGAGAATGGCTAGAGTTTCCAAGGTGGTTATCCCAAAGCCTCCTAATATCACCAAATTCAATAATGTGTTCTCATGGAGGCATTTCGATGGTGTGGCCAATTCAGACCATACTATTACTCTTCAACCTGCTTTCTATAATACCACCTCTTTCGCCAATGCTCTTGCTCTCGCTATGACGAACGCGACGTTTCCTAGTGATGTTTATGTGGTGATATTCGATCCTACCACTCGTACATTCAACATTAGTTATACCAGTATAGGAATACCGCAACCCTTCTACATCGTCAACACTTCTACTTTTATTACTAGAGGAGAATTCTTTGCGCACTTTGATTCTTTCGATCCATTCTTAGATCCCGCTGTCGTAGGAGCTAGCAATATCAACTCAAGTGTCGCTGGGATGATATATACGAGATATGCCTTAGTGAGTAGTGAGAGCTTCAATCAGTATTCCTTCTCCGACAGTCGCGCCACCACCCTTCAACTCAAGAATAACATCATCTGTATTGTAGATATGACATCTATATATACTCCTTCTGATTACGATCTAGGCATCCCTTACGCTGGTGTTTTCGCTACTGTAGATACTCCTGAAGCTCCTCACATCATGGTTACTAATCCTCAACGAAATTTGAATGAGAGGGTTGACATCAGAGTGCAAGATGAGTATGGAGAGGCCTTCAACGAGCTTATGGACTTGGGTGCAGCTTACCCGAAAAACACATTAGGCGTGGGGTTGTGGATGGAGATTGCCTTCTAGGAGGAAGAATAAATATTTATTCTATCGTGTCTTTGGTCATAGTGAAGAATGCGATAACCTCTCAGCCTGTATCTCACTGCCTCAGCCAGTTTTCTCACTGAGTAATCATACGCTTTAGGGTCTCCCTCCTCATTGAGTCGGTCTCTCATGTGAGAAGCGATGAAACCCTGTAGTAGATATTCCAGGTCTTCTAGTCTAAGGTTGAGTAAATAATAGTCATGGATGCTTTGGCGCTGAGAGGGTGTGAGGAGTCTGGAATACTGCATGGAGATAACGGTAGATACACCACTGTTGCGTAGAGTAAGAATCATGTCTACTATCGTTTCTCCTCTGAGTCGTAACCAGTCATCCATAATAACCAAGTAGCGAAAGCGATTATTAGATATGGTATTGGTCTTCTTCATGAATGAAACATACTCGGGGATGAAGGTGTCGAATATATTCATCTTCTTCAATACTCTCTCCTGTAGATTCTTGAGTGGCGCTGCAGCGATACTCTCTGTACACAGAACGATTCCTGTGTAGCTCTCTAGATCAGCGTCTGTGAGTCTATTGAGTTGTTCTACAATGAGAGAGGTTTTTCCAGAGAAAGAAGGAGCGATGAAAGCAGTAGTAGTAGCAGTCTCAGGATCAGGAGTGAAGATAGACCAGTCTTTGGGGAGTGGAGGATCTTGTCTGGTGTCTGCTTGAAGAGTTGCTTCTCTCTGGTCTACTTTTTTCTTCTTGGCTATCTGCTGCTTTTGGTCTAATATGGGTATTTCATTTCTCTTTCTCTTCTTCAAGAAGCTCTTCACGTCGGGGTGTGGTTTAGTGACCTCATCACCTACTTTCTCTTCTCTCTGTGCTGCATAATCTCGTAAGAACGACGTCACACTCATGATTGCGAAAATACGAGATCGGTTGATCTACTTGGATCCTGCCGATGTAGATACTCAATTCCAGCTAGAGAGAAGAAGAATACAACAACATGAGTTCGATCAGAGAGTAAGAACACATGGACTGATACCCTCCATATCCGGTCCCCCACCACATCTCTATGGGCAGCACTTACCCACAGCGCCTGATCCAGAAGATGAAGATCCCAAGAAGAAAAAAGAAAAAGGAGTGTGGTATGTGCCATGGTATGAAGATGAAGACTCTATCAACCCTAATGCTCTAGACACGCTAGCCCTCTCTTCCATGGATGAAGTGTTACAGTCTCTCTCACGACCGAATATTATTTGGGATATTCAGAAACCGAAGGGGAAGAAATCCAGGGAACATTTTTCTGTATATATGCAAATGGTGGGTGTTGCTATGTGGAGAGAGAAAAAGTCGACTGAGGATGATACTCTGTTTGGTAATCATGTACCTACTAGTAAAGCTATGTCAGGGCTTACTAATAGAGGAAGACATCCACCAGTAGGAAGTATGCATACAGAAACAGGAGGAAGATTGAGAGGAGATGGTAATTCTATAGGCGGTCCTAGAAATAGTGCTAATGTGCTTGGACGCGGAAGAGGTAGAGGACGCGGTGAGCGGGGGTTACGTTAACGCAGTAACCGGGAGTACCTGTGAGGCTGATTGTCCCACCAATAAAGGTCATTATTCAATTCTCAAGTCTGAATATGGCGCAAGCGCAGAAAACAGTGAAGATCTCGCACGGTGCTGGTGGTACGAAGAAGATTACGATGCTTGCACCGGAAAAGCCTCTCTCATCGTACGCCGGTGTATTCAAGAGAAAAGAAGCACCCCCAGTCACAGGGGGTACCATACCTCGCCCTCCACAGAAGATGAGTAGATCCTCCTCCTCCATGCGACCCTCCCCAGCCAGCGCAGGAGGAGGACGTGTAAGAGTAATACCCACAATCGCCCAGGGGACTGCTGCTATGTCTAAGGGTGCTACTCCAGCGATGAAGAAAGGAGCGATGGACCGCCAAGTCACATTCATCAATGACGGTTTATACGAAGCTCTAGAACTGTTGGGAAAAGATATGGAATTAGAAGATCCTAGCTACATCTTCTACTTCTACCACTCCTACATCAAGACTCACCTGGAGAAGGAACTGGAAGGAGTAAGAGCTATGAAGACAGGAGGAACGAACGCCCCTCATCTCTGCCACTTCACTCCTCTCAACAAGCACCTGCAAGTGAATCCAGATGTTGTAGAGTTGTCTCAGGATGTGAGGAGTATCGCTCAATTGAAGTTCTACAAGATGCTTATTTTTCGTATTATGGAAAGGACTAACACTGCTCTAAGAGACGCTGGTTTTAAAGGGAAAATGTACTTGAAGAAGAACTTTTATTCTAACTTCCAGAATTACTGGTTATCTGCTGTAATGCCCATGATAGAGGAGGAGAAAAAGAGAAGGGAGGAAGAAGAAGAAGACTTGGAAGCGATGCGCGCTGCTGGAGAAGAAGAAGAAGAAGTAATAGAGGTGTTAGAAGAGGATGAAGGAGAGGACGACGCAGTTGAATCACTCAATGAAGTGGAAGAAGAAGAGCCTGTTAGCCCTTAACTTGGTGGAGTATGAGAAAAAGAGGTAGAGGCTCTCGCGAATAAAGGCAACCCCAAAATATGTACATCAGTATATGGATATAATTTGAAACCCATTTCTCCGCCTGCCCATGGGGCGTGCCCACCGTGCATAGCTGATGTAGACGGATATTGAGATTGAGGTACACCAGATGGGGTGTTTTGCGCTCCTCCTACATGAGACGCCCTGGTGACAATACCTCCTGATGGGGTGGGGAAATAGGCTGACATCTCCACTTGCGTATTCTTTTGGTTATTAGATTGAGAAATAGAATGAAGACTTTAATAAACGTAGCAAGAGTCACCAGCAGTGTTATGATAGGTATTAGCTCATCGTCTGATTCCTCGCAACCGGCACTCTCACCCTTATCGCTAATATCCATACTCATCACTCCATATATTAGAAGAATCGAAATCGAACTGTATGTCGTCGTCGTCGCAGAATACAGATGACTCAGTAACTCCTTCAGTAGAGAAAGAACAGTCTTCTACTGCCCCCGAAATACCGTGTAATACAGTAGGGTTACTATCTACATCAGTGAAAATCTGCATGATCTCATCCCAACTCTTTTCTTCAACAGGAAGAGGAGGCGTAGAAGTAGGAGGAGGAGGAGTAGGAGGACGATAGAGCTCTTTTCTCTGCAGAAACATCTTATCGAGAAACGCATACATCTCATCTCTCTTCACTCCACCCATCTGCTTCATAACGAGATCCGGCCAAGTAGGAGGAAGAGTATAGCAGTACTGATGAGGAGGAATAAAAGGAATACCTTGGAGAGGCCTCTTACACGTACGAATGGGGGTAACATACTCAAGGCCATCAGCCAGTATACCCTCAGTATATGCCTCAGACAGTATACCCTTAGTATAGTTACAACCGAAGGGTACATTAAGTATCACACTACTGGGAGAGTGATCAAGATGAGCGAATATGAAGCCAATATGTTTACCGAGATAAGTATACGACTCTCCTTGCACCTTCACGCTACGATCTATAGTAACACCTCCATCACATCCCATATCCTTACTCCATCTAGTACCCTCATAGGCTTCTGGCTTGCCGTCGTATAGGATATCGAGGATCGCTTTTCCCATAGTATACTCGTGACTGTCTGGATGGAGTCGATCACCATTGTCCAAGGTATCCTTTCTCAGAAAACCCTTGAAAGTACTACACACTTTCAATTGTCCAGTCTGAGGACACCCTATTACATGCATCTTGACTTTTTTGGCGCCTATAGCTGAGAAAAGAACTCTTGCGTCGGGGAAATAATCGCCGTGATCGTTCTTGTACGTCATAAGATGAGTACCGCTAGTAGAAATAAGGGGAGGTAAGCCCATTTGTTTCTCTCCATACTCTCCTATCTTCACCATGTGATTGTACCAATACTCACTTACAGCGAGAGAGTCAGTATCAGTGTAGGTCAGATGACCCGGAGGTATACAATGCATAGCAAGAGACATGATATGCCTAGACCACGCCAACACAGCACAACCCACATGATTCGGTGAGTACCCTCCAACTCCTTCTCCTATATCTCCTGGTATCTCAGCCCTCACCATAGACTGCCCATTAGCGAGAGGTATATTCTCCTTCAACTTCATTCGTGGATCGAATATCTTTTGGTGATTGGCCCTGATATATCTCGCGAATTCCTCTTCCTTCACATCGGCCTCTCTGATACACGTAGGGAGAGTAACTATCTTATCCACTGTCCGTATAACTCTCTGAGAGTGAATACCAAAGAGCGAGTTGAGCAAGAGTTTGATCGCCTGCTGCAAACAGGTATTGCCTTCTTCTTTCGCTGCTACCCTCATCTTGAACAAAGAGAGAATAAGAGGCTGGAGTTCGTAACTGGTTTCCCATTCATAGCCCCCTACGACCTCGAAATCGAAACCACTCTTCCATGCCCAGTAAAGATCAACATTGGTATAGGCCTGCGTTTCGCCCAATACACTCTCATTCTCTACTCCAGGCCCCCAGTATCGCTTAGTCATATCCTCGTCCTCTTCTTGTGTGTATATAACACCAGCGACATCTACCCCAGACATCTTACCCACAGAACATGCACTTCCTCCTCTCTCTTTTCTTCCTTTCATCTTCCTCCCCACTAAGTGTCTCAGAGGATTGAGCGCATTCATCTCATCCCATTTCTCACTTCTCATCATTCCACCCTTCACTATCACCACAGCGAACGGTCTCGGTGTAATTCTGTGGATGGGGCAGATACTCATCACTTTTTCGCAGTCTGGACACGATATAGCATGAATGGCTTCCACACACCCTAGAGGAGAAAGGAATCTCAGACTACCCATAGGCATAGAACAATACGCCATACTGGATGGATAGAGAGATGTTACATCGAGTACGATCGACGTGTCCTCATTCGCTATAGCATCCCGTATAAGAGACGCTGTCTTCTCATTATCATTGAGCATATAGGAAGAGAGAATGCTACTCCACCTAGACGAGCTGTACATCTTAGCATAGGGAGACACCCTACCACCCATAGAGGCCATCTCAATCCAATGTCTAATGACAGGAAGATCGCATGCGCTAGGTATCCTGGTAATTGAAGAAAGACGTATCTCCCTACTTTTTCGTATATACGACGCAGCTACTCTCTTCACGCAAGACATAATAGTACAGAACTGCGCGATAGGAGGCTTAGGATTGGTGGGAGTAGGAGGGTGTAGGTCCTTCAGCACATCGTCAATCAGAGTAGATACATCTTCGCCTCTTTCTCTTATCCTCACTTGTAGAGCGTCGTAATCAGTAGAAGGTAGTTCATCGCTTCCTGGGATGTGTACCACCTCAGTCTCGAGACATACAATACGATTGATCTGCTTAATGATGTAGGACAGAGCGCGAGTATCGTTGATGGAGTAGGGTTCCAACACATTCAGAACCTCAGGATGGTAACAGTTGCGCCAGGTTATCTTAGTAATAGGAAAATCCAGCTTCGCCCACGCCACAGGGACCTTGAAGTCAGAGCACAGCTTGCTAAGAGAAAAAGAGAGGAAGACCTTAGTATCCAAGAAGGTAATAGGAAAGATCTTGCGTTGGCTGTTAGTAGTAGTAAACGGAATCTTCATTCGCATAGAGAGGATACCTCGAGGAGTCTTCAGAATACTCTGATACTCATATCGTGTATTGAAGGCCTGTACTACATAGGAATCGAAACCTACACCATTGTGAGCATAGGCGTGAACAGAGGTATAACCGCGCTTCATAGCCCACTCAACAACAGTGTCGATAAACTCAGTAATACACCTCCCAAGTATCTTCTCGCCGTAGTGTATCCTCACGTCATCCAACATAACATACCCAACCCTAATTCTCCGATCATCAGGGCAGAAGACAAACGAGTTGGTCCCATTCCACTCACCAGCCCACTCCTCCTCATTCCTTAGCGCAGTACAAGCCTCACTCCTCGCATGTATGTCTATCTTCTTCTCCCTATGTCTCCCCTCGTCAGAGAGATTAACGGGCACCCAAGAAACACAGAAGGGTATCTGCCTCTCACACTCAATATACTTGGTGCGATCCGGATTCTCTCTTAGAAACTCCACTCCAACTACTCCCTCCTCTACCGCCTCAGAAGTAAGCTCCACAGTCTCCAAATCATATGCGATGACGAGAGGCCTATCAGGTATCTTTCTCCCTTCAATATCATACGCGTTAGAATAGTAAATAGGCGGCACAGAGGAAGATGAAGATGACGAGGATGAAGATGACAAGGATGAAGAAGTAGATGAGGAGGTAGACGATACAGAGAGAGTAGAGACATCTTCTTGGAGTACATCCTCCTTCGCCTCAATACCTCCATAAATCAAAGTATTAGTAAATCCCGAATCCTGTCTCCTCAACTGCTCTTTCACTGCCTCCTCCATAATCTCTGGTGTCATAGGTATCATACCCACAGACGCTCTCTTATAATAGTCCATGAGTATAGACGTCTTCTTCTCAACCACACGTAGCAGAACCTCTCTCCTCTTGGCGTTGATACCGGTGAAGAAAGCATCAGGCAAACCAGGGTGAATGGTAATAGCGTGAAGTAAACCTGTGGTATCATCATCTGGGATATACTCGGTAGTATCCTCCATACAGAGACTCTTGGGACGATGACGATGTATTTCGCCATTGATGTTAATACGAAGCATATTAATGGGGTGGTACGCCTCTTGTACTGCGACCGATGCATTAATGACTGCCTCCGTCGCATGAGCCACAGCCAACTCCTTACCCACTACTCCACCTCCCACCTGAACCATCCTCACCCTCACTCCTTGGTTGTAATCGCGGGCTTTCTCAATACGATGGTAATAGATACAGGGGAGATACCCAGTAATACAGTGTACAGCGGTCTGGTAGAACTTAAACACCTGACTGCTATACCCATACGCTGTAGTCTTCCTCAAGTCCCTCAGCATCCCTCTCTTCTCATCCTCACCAAGTCTATAGGGAGTACTCTCGTTTTCATTTCGCCCTCTTTTCCTTATACCCTTCTTCTTACACCTCCATTCCACGTAAAGACACTCGAATCTTTCCCTCACATCTCTCATAAGAGCAGTAGCCCTCTCTTCCCCCAACTCCATTTTCAAGTAGTGGAATGTAGCAATATCTACACAACACCCTCCCTGAGGTATCTCCTGTGTCCCTCCCGGCACCACGAGAGTGATAGACCTGTCCTCTCTAGTGAAGAGATCCACAGTGAAGAGATGACCCACCACACGTCTGAACTCAGCGACATATTCCTCAGTGAAATTGGCTGTGTGTAACCCCTCATACTCGACATACGCATCAATCACTTCATCGAGTTCGATACGAATGGATATAGTCTCAGTTATTAGCTCAGAAAAGCCTCCTGTGCGAATACCACTCGTCCTAAGATCAACATAGGCTGGAGACCTCACCCTCCTCACTAGGCGCGCATTGGCTAAGATGTAGTAGGAGGAGATATCAGAACCAGCAGCGTTATCTAAATCACCATCCTCATCGTCGTAGTCGATATTATACTCATCAACCAACGCCTCATCCCCATACATAATACGCATAGTCTGCTCAAAACCCTCGCTCCTTTCCTCCAGAGACCCTCCTTCGAAGCCATGAGGGAAATCATCTGATCGAGGAAGGATGGGACGCACTCTCCAGAGAGGAAGACGCCTAGTCTGGTAGTTAGTGATGGACTTATTGAACACGATAAGAGGACGACCATCCTCATCTTCCCCAAAACGTTTCCCAACCAAATTCAAATTAACCACATCAGCGTCCAGGTAGAGGCCCCTAAGAGCATTAGCCCCCATAGCTGTCTGGATAGCGTTGACTATCTCCCCTAGGCAGAGACCAGTCAAATTGAATTGAGGAGCGATACGAAAACCAGGAGGAAGATGCCTCACCAGCTCAACAAGCTCATCTGTAGTAATGGCCTGTTCCCTCGCAGCATGTAAGGCGTTATACCTCACATTGTATTGAGGATCCCACTCAAAACCCCTCCTCTCAAAGACCACAGGCACAGTGGGGTTGAGACTGTGTCCTACTGGATCCTGCTGAATGGAAACCTCCCCCCTCAACACACCTTCACCAGGCGCAGCAGCAGGCATAGACGCATCTACTATAGCATCATACTGTTGATTGAACTGAGCGGCACCTATAGCCCTTCTAGCAGCAGCAGCCTCTCTCCTAGATGTTGCCATCACGCGAATTGAAAACAGAACGCTACAATGACACCACTACACAGCGCTAGAAAAAGCAGCGGGGAATTAAATCGACAATAGGTATCCCTGTGACACACTAAGACTCTTATCTAGAGCACTAATTGAAATAGCCCCCATTACCCTTGCACCTTAAGCCTAATTGAATCAACAGAGGCAAACTCACCAATCAGTATATATAACAGATTGGTGAGTTTAACCATCACTTTATTGAATAAGACTCATTAGTCATCACTCTCATCACCACTGGCTCTATGTACCTCAATATCAGACTCATCCTCATCACTATCACAAGTGAGATCAACATACACTCTGGCCTCATAGACTGATGATACACCCCTTCTACTATCCCTCAGCTGATGTCTGTGCTTCATAGCAACTCTGGCCTGAAAGGCTGATAGCGCTTCCCACGCTGGGTTAAGAGCTCTACAGAACATACACTCTATCACCTTGTCCTCCTCCTTCTGCAGATGACTGTCACACACAGCCTTACCGCACTCGAAACATTCTCTCATACACTCAATAGGAGAAAAATGCTGGGCCATAGGAAGCTCGCAAGTGAAAGAAAGTCCGCATAGATTATAACACCTTATCATACGCAAGGTCCTCGCCCACTGATTAGGGTTTAGGATTATATCTGCCTCCAGATCAAGAGGTAATGGAGTCAAAGTCGCTGGCGAAGAAAGCACTGGCGGAGAAGAAGGCGCTGGCGGAGAAGAAGGCGCTGGCGGAGAAGAAGGCACTGGCGGAGAAGAAGGCGCTGGTGGAAAAAGCACTGTAGACAACAAAGGAGCTCTCTGTACTGGAGGAAGGAACCTTCTCCTCTTGCGCGCACGTCTTGGTAACTCAGATCCAGACATAGTAAACGATATAATAACCAAGACCTACGCACACTCCTCTACGTCATGACACAGCGTCATCCTCGTCTAAGATACCTGTACTATCTGCATCATGAGTCACTAATGTCCTATGATGTCCTAGTGACACCACATTATAGGGTGCTATACACTGGCTATACGTGTCTAGGGCACTATACACTGGCTATACGACATTATAGGGTGCTATACACTGGCTATACGTGTCTAGG
>SDBT01008803.1_pt1 | contig 16440 bp, 14 predicted proteins | sample 2277101 | NCBI WGS metagenome assembly SDBT01 (sample SAMN10404973, study PRJNA504765) | marine sediment metagenome | isolation source: marine sediment core GS10_PC15, 103 cmbsf | place: Arctic Ocean: Southern Knipovich Ridge | collected 2010 | reverse complement strand
GTCCTGGCATTTGGATAAAAGAGCCACATTATGCGACCAGCTAATTTCTGCCGACAGTGTCGTCAGTTTTTTATTTTCACGATATGATAGATAGAAGTCCTTCATCCTCCATAAGTTACGAGAAGAAAACCCTCTCATACCTGGGAAGGTCTTTTGTAAATCCTTAGCCAAGCGTTCAACAACAAAGCTTCCCCATTCCGCTTGCTCTTGCTGCCCATAAAGCGTCTTTCCTATCTCTCTATAAACTTCGATGAGTTCACGATTTACAGCCGTCAAAGCTCGAGTTTGAGAGGCCTTTATCTTGCTGGTAATCGACTCTAATATATTGATATAACCATCAGGAAGGGAAGTGGGACCTTTTGAGGTTTTCTTGACTACTTTTTTTTCCTTAAGCATTCAATTCAACTCCAGAAAAAAGGATGGCCAGAGCCAGAATCGAACTGGCGACACAAGGATTTTCAGTCCTCTGCTCTACCAACTGAGCTACCTGGCCATACATGAATGAAGTGAAAATCTTAAAATTTTGGGGGATTTAGCGCAATTATTTAGTTGGAATTTAGGATGATCATATCTTTTATGATCTCTACGGACTCTTTGATCTGGAGATCGTCTTCGCCGAAGTTCTTCTTTGCGGACTCCCGTCGGGATGAGCTGCGGGCCGCTTTGGGACGATAACCATTCCCTACTTTTAGGAAATATTGAAAGTTTGGATCGTGGTCGATCCTCTCTTGACTATTGGCAGTGAGAGTGGGGAGCATCTTCCGCCACTGTGAATCTCGCGGCCTGAGATAGGGAACTGCAGAGCGGGAGTGGTCCCGATAGGAGCCATGTCTGATCTTTGTGAGGGAGTGGAAGAGCTCTCCGCTTAGGTGGTCGTTTGTGAGGGGGAATTCTAGATATTTCTCTCCTATATTATAGGGGAAGAAAACGGTGGGCACGAGGATATCTGACTGCACTCCCTCGATTTGGGGGGAGCGGCCTGATGCGGTGTAGTAGCGCCCCACAGTCACCTTGAAAAACGCTTTGGCTCTCTCATTCGTCAGCGTCTGGTACTGCATCGATCCCTTTCCATAGGAGCGCTTATCTCCCACGATCAGGGCAACCCCAAGATCTTGCAGCGCTTGTGCGACAATTTCGGCGGCCGATGCGGAGGCTTTTGAGATAAGGATCACAAGGGGACCATTATAGAACTGCCTTCCATCGACATCTCGCGCATAGCGCACCTCTCCGTCTGCATATTTGGAGACGACGATCAGCCCTCCATCGATGAAGAGCGAGGAGACTTTGACAGCTTGTGTCAAAAAGCCTCCGGAATTCTCCCGAAAGTCGAGAACTAGCCCTTTGAGCTCTCCCTCGGATTTTAGTGTTTTGAGCGCCTCCTTTAGATCGTTATCTAGGCTCACCTTGCCGCCATTATCATAGAATGCGGGAACGTTGATCTTTCCAATGATGCCGTCGCCGTAGGGCTCTGCAGTAAAAGAGAGGCGCTCAGCGTGCATGGTGATTTTTTCTCGGATGAGATCGACATGGATGACATCGGAAGTTGAAGGGGCTCTCTTCACTCCCAGGGTCACTCTGGCGCCATCTTTCCCCTTCATCACATCGAGCAGCTCTTCGAAGGTGATCTCCTCTACTCCGTTGTGGTCGATGGCGACTAGAATATCCCCCACCTTGATCTGGCCGCTCCTCTTTGCGGGACCGCCATCGATGAGATCTGAGACATAGACGCCATCGAAGTCCTCACGCAGGACAACCCCTACTCCGGAGAACTGCTTCTTGAGAGTGGTGCGGATGGAGTAGGCCTCTCTGGGGCTGTAGTAGCCGGTATGGGCATCGAGACTCTTTGCCATCGCTTTGAGTATGTGTAGGGTCAGCATGTGCTCCGACCCTTCAAGGTAGGCCGCCTCATAGGCGACTCTCTTCTTCTCTTTATGCTTCAAGATCTTTTGGATGAGCTCAGCCGTTACCACTCTCTCTTGGCGCATCCTTATATGCATCTTGAGCTGATAGAGCAGGTGGTTGTAGATGCGATTCTTAACCTCTTGAATGGTAGAAGGATAGTCAGGGTAGGAGAGGGTCACTTCCTGATCTAGAACTTCCTCCTTCTCCTCGATCAGACGGGTAATCTGCCCCTCGCGGATCTTCTTATTACGGTCGATCGCCTTTTCGATCACCTGATTTAAGTGGAAGTAGTGGGAGAAGTGGTCGTGGCGGTAGTCGTTGATGACGTCGCTGGTCTCACTGGAGTTTAAGCTCAAAAAGGGCTCGACCTCATCTCTCATCAAATAGATCTTATCACTATCGAAGTTTTCAATATAAATTTTAAAGGAGCGCTTGACGATCAGAGGAGAGAACTCTCTATTTTCTACGTGGTAGGAGAACATCTTATCCATCGTCATCCGCACATCCCGCAGATTCAGAGCAAAGGGTTGACTTGCAAGAGCTGAGATAGCCGTCAGTAAAAATGTGATGGTGAAAACAGTACGCCTTATCATCGCCCCTCTCTTACGCTCACTATATAAACTGAATAATTAATTAGGTAATTCTTTATTAATTTTATTTTAATTTAGTAAATTTTAATGAGTTATGATAATAATTTAGGAAATTCATAGTTTAGAGTTCTCGGAGAGATGGGGTAGACTTTCTTTTTGCAAATAATTCTCCTTCTGCGATATAGTGTTCGTTTATCTTGGGAAAAGTTAGCCCAAGCTATGCTATGCAACCTATGAAAAGGAGTAAAGGCCTCAATGCCAACGATTAATCAACTCGTCAGAAAGCCGCGCGCGCCGAAAAAAAAGAAAAAGAAGTCGCCTGCTCTTCAAAAATGTCCACAGAGACGTGGAGTCTGCCTTCAAGTAAAGACTAAAACCCCAAAAAAACCTAACTCTGCTCTCCGCAAAGTTGCTTGGGTTCGTCTTTCGAATGGCCAAGAGGTCATCGCCTATATCGGTGGTGAGGGACATAACTTACAAGAGCACAGCATTGTTCTCGTCAGAGGTGGACGGGTAAAGGATCTACCTGGAGTGCGTTATCACATTGTTCGTGGAGCACTTGACTGCGCTGCCGTGAAAGATCGTAAACAGCGCCGATCGAAGTATGGCGCAAAAAAACCTAAGTAAAGGAATGATATATGTCTAGAAGACGTCGAGCTACAAAACGAAAAACAGTACCAGATCCTGTCTATAACAGTATCGTTCTTACCAAGTTCATCAACCGTGTGATGCTTAACGGAAAAAAAACCGTAGCAAAGACGATTGTCTATGGCGCACTTGAAGCCTTTGCAAAAAAAGTTCATGCGGATGATCCGATTACCGCTTTTGATCAAGCGATGGACAACGCGATGCCCTCTTTGGAGGTCAAATCCCGAAGAATCGGTGGTGCCACCTACCAAGTCCCCATCGAAATTTCTCCAGAAAGACGTGCGACCATGGCGATGAAGTGGATCATCACGAACGCCAGGAAGAAAGTGGGCCGCAACATGATCGATGGCTTAGCAATGGAGCTCGCCGATTGTTTCAACAATCAGGGCACAACAATTAAGAAAAAAGATGATACCCACCGCATGGCTGAAGCGAACAAAGCATTTGCCCACTATAAGTGGTAAAGGAGCAGACAAGATATAATGGCAGATAAACGCCCCCCACAGGATAATCTAGCGAATGTACGCAATATCGGCATCATGGCCCATATTGATGCCGGAAAGACGACATGTACTGAGCGCATCCTCTACTATTCAGGACGGGTACATCGCATCGGCGAGGTCCACGAGGGCGCCGCGACCATGGACTGGATGGAGCAGGAGCAAGAGCGTGGAATCACCATCACCTCTGCCGCGACCACCGTCTACTGGAAAGATTGCAAAATTAATATCATCGATACTCCGGGACACGTCGACTTCACCGTAGAAGTTGAGCGTTCCCTCCGCGTTCTCGACGGATCGGTTGCTGTCTTCAGTGCTGTCGACGGCGTGCAACCTCAATCAGAGACAGTATGGAGACAAGCGGAGCGCTACAACGTCCCCCGCATCGCCTTCATTAATAAAATGGATCGCGTTGGCGCAGACTACTTCTTCTGCATCAAGAGCATGGAAGAGAAGCTGGGTGCGAATGCACTCGCCCTACAGTGTCCTATCGGAGCAGAGGGTGGATTCCGCGGAATGGTCGACCTCGTCTCCATGAAAGCGTATATCTTCGATGACGAGACACTCGGCGCCGAGTTCGATACTACAGAGATTCCAGCTGACATGAGAGAGCAGTGCGAAGAGCTGCGTTCAAAGATGCTCGAAGAGCTAGCCACTATCGATGAGTCGAACGAAGCGTTCATGACGAAGGTTCTCGACGCACCTGAAACATTGACTGAAGATGAAATTCATGCAGTGATTCGAAATGGAGTCTGTACTAATAAGATCAACCCTGTCCTCTGCGGATCGGCCTTCAAAAACAAAGGGATTCAGCCCCTTCTAGATTGTATTACACGTTGGATGCCCTCTCCCCTCGACCGCGGCATTATCAAAGGTATCGATGTAGATAGTGAGAAGGAGCTTGAACTCGAGCCTTCGGATGATAGTCCCCTAGCAGCGCTCGCCTTTAAGATTGTCACCGACCCCTACGTGGGAAGACTCACCTTCATTCGCATCTATTCAGGTGTCCTAGAAAAAGGGATGACTCTGATGAATACTTCTAAGGGTAAAAAGGAGCGTATTTCACGACTCCTGGAGATGCATGCCAACCAGCGTAAAGATCGTGATGCCTTTTATACCGGAGATATCGCCGCCTGCATCGGCCTGAAGAACACCAGTACTGGCGACACTCTCTGTGCTATGAACAACCCCCTTCTACTTGAGAAGATGGAGTTCCCTGAACCTGTTATCTCCATGGCGATCGAACCAAAGTCTAAAAGTGACCGTGAAAAGCTCTCTGTCGCCCTTGGCTCCCTCTCGGAAGAGGACCCTACATTCCGCGTCACTACCAATGAAGAGACGGGACAGACGATCATTGCCGGAATGGGAGAGCTCCACCTAGATATCCTTAAAGAACGCATGCGTCGTGAATTCAACGTTGATGCAAATGTCGGCAAACCCCAAGTCTCCTACAAAGAGACGATTACCGCCCCTGCAAAGACAGATACCAAGTTTGTAAAACAGTCGGGTGGCCGTGGACAGTATGCCCATGTCTGCCTCGAGATTGAACCGAACGAACCAGGGAAGGGAAATGAGATTATCAGCAAGATTGTCGGAGGTGTCATTCCAAAAGAGTACATCCCTGCTTGTATCAAAGGGATTACAGAAGGGCTTTCCACAGGTGTTTTAGCTGGTTACACCCTCGTTGATGTTAAGGTTTCGATCGTCTTCGGCTCCTATCATGATGTCGACTCGAATGAGATGGCCTTTAAGATCTGCGCCTCAATGGCAATTAAAGATGCTGCGAAGAAGAGTAGTCCTATCATTCTAGAGCCCATTATGAAAGTGGTCGTCACCACCCCTGAAGAGTTTATGGGTGACATTATTGGTGACATCAACCGCCGTCGTGGAAGAATCCTCAACCAGACGAATGAACGTAATGTGGTCATCATTGAGTGTGACGTCCCCTTAAGTGAGATGTTCGGTTACTCCACAACGCTCCGTTCGTTAAGTTCAGGACGTGCTACCTATGTAATGGAACCCGGCAATTTTGAACGTGTTCCAGCGAAAATTCAAGAAGAAATCATGAAGAAATAGAGAGAGATCCATGGCCAAAGAATCAAAAAGAAAAAAAATACGGATCCGTCTTAAGGGATATGACCAGAGGATCCTCGACCGCTCTACAGCTGATATCGTTGATACAGCAAAACGTACAGGGGCACAGGTCGTTGGACCCATCCCTCTACCCACAAAGCGTGAGATCTATACTGTTCTCCGCTCTCCCCATGTCGACCGTAAATCGCGCGAGCAGTTTGAGATACGCACACATATCCGCATGCTCGACATCATCAACCCGACCCTCGACACCATCGACAAGTTAAAGGTCCTCTCCGTTGCTGCTGGCGTAGACATCAAAATCAAAGCTTAAAAAGAGGCGTTATGGCTACAGGGTTATTAGCTGCATCTACACTTGTGAACATGGGTAATAGATTCAACTCTGCATTTACGCAGTTAAGCGATCTCTCTCCAGTAAAGTTACTACTGCTTGCTCGCCATTTCCAACAGCAAGCATCTAAATATAATAAAATCTTATACATAACCGGGGTCGTTACTGTTATCACCGGGATAGGATCAGCCGCCTCCTTTATTGGAGCCAACTCCCTATCTAATAGTTATGGAAATAGTGGGAAAAAGGCTTTTCTTATGATAGCAGGGATAGTTTGCATGATTGTAGCATTCACGGCTCTCTCAATGGTGTTCGTAACTTGGTCGAAGACGAGCATCAATCTCAGCTGCTCCAAACGCTGCTTAGAATATATTGAACTCAACAAAAACATCAGTAGTTAGGATATCGAACGTTGGACTCTCAGTTGCTGAGAGACGCCTCTGTTAAATTCAATTTTATCTCCTGGGAAGCTGTTTTTCACAGTTGCCATTTAGTGGTATCCTTGCTATCATAGTTTTATTATTTTTAATTTAAACAGAACAGAAGGTAACAAAATATGAGTAGCATCTCAATTACTGGATCCGATAACGAGATCCTCAACAGATCATTGAATTATTTTTCAAAGGAAATAATGAACTTTTCTCCGGAGAAATTATATCTGGTTTCCCAACTTTTTCTGGTTAAAATGAATTATTACACTGGTGGATTTTTCAGCTCTTGGAAATTTATTACCCTCACCGTTCTTGTGGGAGCAGGCGCGACAGTTGGTGGTATATATGAGTTTACCAGGGGTGCTCCTTCTAATGCTTCTGGAGAGTCTACTTCTATGAGAATTCCTGCAGAGTTATATATTCCTGTAGTCGGTATTTGCGCTCTTGCTGCTACTATTGCAATCGGTACGAAGATCTACAATAATTTCAATAAAGCCTCATACGAAAGAATGTACAACCATACTAAGCATGTCATGCAGCTCAAAGAGCTCACTCCTTTTGGGGATATTCCGATACCTGCAGCCCTCCCCAAACCGATTCAAGAGCTAGTGGGAAATGCAAGCTAAAGGAAGTGGCCTTCTTCTTCCGGATGAAAGTTAGTAGTTAGGATAGGGATCGTCCGAGTAGATCGCCTCGAATGGAGGCGGATTGGATAGTTTCATATATTTTCCAACTACCTTCCCATTTTCAATGACGATATAGTAGCGGCGCTGCTCGATTACCTGGGTCCCCATGGTTATCTTTTCGATATACTCATAGGTCTCGGTCCCCTCCCCTTTGGAGTAGATCATGTAGGGTTTGCCGAAGCGTTCTTCAATAGCCGTTGATGACATGCCGACACCGACATCGCCATACCCTCTGCGTGTCATGAGCTCATGATTCGTGTTACAGCCTACAAGGAATAATACTATTAGTAGAAGAGAGTACTTCATAAACATCCCGATTTAATCTTCTAATAGTTTATTTCGGAATTTATCTGCAATTACTTTTCGTTTTCTTCTACTTGCCAGATCTTGCCGTGGATAATCGTCCTGAAATCATCGGTCGTTGCATATTCGGCATGCATAAGATAGGTATTGGGGTCGCCGGTTGCTTCGTAGAATTCAAAGCCCTCGAATCCAAGCTCTCCCAAGCGGAACTCCCACCCGATCAACTTCTCATTGATGAGTCCTTTTCCCACTATTTTTCCAAGCGTCTGGTTCTCCAACTCGATGTTGAACCCCTTCTCTGAGATGTCATAGATAGAAAATTGGTTCTGCATCATATCCTGAAGCCCTGAGATCTGAATCTCTTGTAGAGAGTCGATGCGTCCCTTACTACTCATCGCAGGAATATTCCAGCGTGTGAAAAAAGAGAGCTGTTCATCTACCATGGAGAGGGAAATTTTTCCTTCTCCAAGCCAAAAACCAGAGGAAAAGATAAATGGATGTTTCGTCAAAACATAAACCTTCTTGTATAGACGCTCTGTAAAATCCCTAGTGCACTCATTGTCAATGTAACCGAGGAGCCTCCATAGGTTACCAGAACAAGAGGGACGCCCGTGATGGGTAAAAAGCCGCACATCATGCCAATGTTAATCACCACATGAATCGCTAGGTAGACAGAGATTCCTGCGGAGAGGACCCGGCCGAAGTGGTCACGTGCAACAGCTGTTACCTGGAAGCTACAATAAATCAATCCGAAAAACAAGAGGAGCATGAAAGTGGCGCCAAATAATCCAAATTCTTCGGTAAATGCAGGGAAGACGGAGTCGGTATGTGCCGCCGGAAGGAATTTTCGTCCAGTAAAGGTGCTCTTCTTCCAGCCGCTCCCTGTGTAAGAACCGAGGGCAATAGCGGTCTTTGCTGCCTGATGGTGGTAGGTCTCGGGGTTAAACCGTTCATATTGATACTCTTTGAGTACTTTTGTCGCCACCGGCCTAAACTCCTCATGGGAGAAGACGCCGGTAAAGATCAATGAGATCAAGAGAATAGCCGCAACCCCAGCAACAGACATCATCTTCACGACACTCCTTCGGATCCCCCCAAAATAGAACATACCGAGTGTCATGGGGAATAGGACCAGAGCTGACCCTAAGTCGGGCTGCTTTAAGATGAGAAAGAAAGGGATCAGCGCAAGTGCAGAAGCTTGAAAGACGCAATCCCAACGGCCAACAGCCCGCCCTTTTTTCTCTAGAAACCAGCTCAAGGTGATCACAAGGGAGAGTTTGGCATATTCTGAGGGCTGCAGGGTGCCACTCATAAAGGGGAGCCGATACCAGCGGTGCACATGTTGAATCGGCTCGTGCAAAAAAAGTCCTAAGAGAAGTAAAATTGTTCCAATATAGAGGAGCCAGGCCCAGTCGCGGAGTTTACGATAGTCTAGCCCTGCAAAAAAGAGATAGGCGACAATACCGATGGCGAAGCGCTCCATCTGTTTTTTCACGTGGGGAGTGAAGAAGATATCCTCCCCTGAAAGTTGAATATCAGCCGTTGTAGAGGCGATAACGAGCACACTTATCACCATGAGCCCGAGTATAAGAGGCACCGTTCGAAAGTCGATGCGTCGCAAAAGTTGATGGTTCCACATATCTAACCACTATAGCAGAGGTAAAAAAAACGATGGAAGAAAATGTGAAGCATATCCACTTCAAGGAGATCGATTCAACCAACAACTGGGCCAAAAAGAACTGCAGAAGCCTCGATCTGTCGCAGATCACCCGTATTACTGCAGATGAGCAGACAAGTGGCCGAGGCCGTTTTAACCGAAAGTGGCTCTCACCAAAAGATCTGAATATCTACCTGACCTATCTCTTTGCGATAGATAGAGATACGATAGACCCCGCCAATCTAGCCCAACTCCTCTCCCTCTCCATCGCCAGCCTTCTCGATCAAGAAGGAGTTACCCCCCAAATCAAATGGCCCAATGACGTGCTCATCGATGGGAAGAAGATCGCAGGGTTGCTCTGCGAAACTACTGATCTAGCCATAATTTTGGGAGCAGGCATCAATGTCAACATGGGCAAGGAGCTTCTCGATACGATCGACCAGCCCGCTACATCTCTCCTAGTTGAAACAGGCAAGAGCCACTCCATTGAGAAGCTTATCAAATCCCTCGAACTCCTCTTCCTCCAAGACCTCCGCCTCTATCGCAAAGAAGGATTCCCCCCCTTCTTCAAGCGCTACGACGCCCTGCTCACCCACAAAGGCCAAACGATCACTCTAAAGCAAAATGGCAGCTCCGTCACAGGCACCCTCCACTCCCTCAATCCAGACGGCCGCCTCAACCTCCTCCTCCCTTCCGGCGAGATCCAAACTATCAGCTCCGGCGAGATCCAACCCTAACTTGAGTTACTTTTTAGAGGAGATGTACTTAGCAAGAAAATAATTATATTTTTCTTGATTCCTTTCTTTTTTAGACCAACGCTCAAGTTCCATGAAATCAATATCTTTTTGACTTTTACAAACCATGATTGCTTGGTCTAATGCCTGAGAATCATCCCAAAAATAATAGCTCGCTAATCGGTCTTTAACACAATCCGTCGATGTTAGTAGTTTGATCTCGCCTAGGAAATTGTAAGTATCAATCGGTTCGCTTCCAATGGAAACTGGTGGTGCAACAAACTCCAAGAAAAAAGGAGTATCTGGATGGTGAAAATATCTCTGTTGTCTATTAAACCCCAATTCATTGAGAGCTCCTTCAATCTTCTTCATATCTTCATAAGTTACAAAATCAAGATCATAAGATTGATAACGGTTCTTGGAATATATTGTTACACACGCACCTCCTACTAATATACAGTCTAGCCCATGTTCCCTGAATTTTTTTGAGACAACAGCTGCTAATTTACGTAACGTAATCTTCGCTAGATTCATAATGGTTTTGTCCGTTTTCGTGGCCGTTTGCGAACTTTGGGTTCATAGTATTCATCTTTTATTTTCTTCGGGAGAAACTCATAAGCTTTAGAGATAAATGCTTTTAGTTCACTAAGAAAGGGATATCTCGGATTGAACTGAAAGAGTCGCGTCTTTCCTATAGGAAAGTTTACCAACACTCCTGCAGCTTCCAACTTATCCAAGCATTTTTGTATGGGGGAAAGGGCCGTTTGAAATCTTATCTTCAATTCTGATGCATAGCATTTCTCATTGACTATCAAATAGAAGAGTATTTTCTCTGTGTTCTTATTTCCAAAAAGTTCTTCAAGCATGAACCACCTCTAATATAGGTCTTATAACCTTTATTATAGGTAAGGATGAATTTCTTGTCAAAAGTTCCACTGGATGCGGGCGGAGCCCTCTTGGATGGTGGCGTTGTCTCCGATTGCCGCTTCGTAGGCTATGCGGAAGGAGAAGTTTTCGTCGAGGGCATCTTGGAGATCGACACCGATGACTAGCTGATCTGTCGAGTTATCCATCGTCTTGACTTTGAAGTTCTTCTTGCAGGTGTCTAGCTTGTAGAGGCGCGAGGTGTAATCCCCTTTTGTAGTGGGAACATACTTTAACCAGCCGACCCAAACGGAGGGGGTGAGACAGCCGTTGTTTAACTTTATCGGTTTGATAAACCGGAGATCGATGCGCGACTTGAAGAAGGAGGAGCTCTTGTTTCTTACGGATAGGTTTAAACTCTTCGCCCCGCTCTCTTGGTACCCAGCTTCAAAGATAGTCAGATAACTAACTGTGGCTTCAGGTTGAATAAAGAAGTTTGAATCATAGACTTCAAATTTAAAGCCTCCTGTCAGCACCTCTTGAAGCTCCCAACTTTTATGATCGTTGTGTGCGGTCCTTCTTATGGCAGAGATAGAAATTTTGCGATCGACGTCATAAAATGTTCTTCCTGCTAGCAGCAGGAAGTTTACAAAGCAGTTCTCTGAGATATAGCCAACTGTAGGAGTAAAAGCGATGGTATCAATATCTGCCTTTCCCCCTCTCTCCTCCCAATCAAGATCGGAGTGGAGGTAGTTAAATCCAAATGCTACAACCAGATGCTCTCGGAAGACAAGACTCGTTCCTGCATTCACCCCAAGTGTACGTGTATCGAAGCCAAATTGACCCTCTCTCCTACTCTGATCGTAAGTGTAACCGAGCGGCTGCACCCAGACGTCATGGGGAAGCGCACTTCCCTCTCTTTGGTAGCAGCGCTGCACAAACTCATAGTCATAACTATTGAGATGGGTGAGCATGGCATTGGCCATCCGCATACTATTTTGCTCATTTGTGAGTGCGAGTCCTCTAAACTGCTGCGGCGTCATATGGATGAGCGCTTTATTTAAGGCAGCGGGTGCAAGTGCAGTCAAGGCCAATGTCACAGTTCTAAAGTCGGCGCTATGAGGAAGAACACTTGAATCATCACAATATACATAATCAAAAATCGCTTTTGCATTTCCCTTTAGTGTCATTATATCTGTAAGAAATACGGCAGAAGTAGAATCGATACCAACCAAGACCTGAGTTCCTGAATAACTTACCGTGAACTCTAGAGGGTACCTTTCGATAGATTGATCAAATAGTCCTGTCACTCCATCATCTGCTTCTAAAACCAGATAGGTCGTTCCTGCGGTGTAGATTCCTGGAAGGGGGGTGAGTGCAAGTGTTCCTGCTAGAGTCGCCGTTCCACCGATATCTAAAAAGTCTGAATCACCCCCAGGTTCTATCTCTACCTCATAAGTCCCGTCAGCTGTTTGAACAAAGGTCCCCAAGATTACAATAGTTCCAATGGATGCACCGGGGGTAATCGAACCAGAGTTCAACGCTCCATCTACTGTCCCATTCCCTGAAAGGCTCGCTCCTCCCGTGATCATGACATCAGAGCTTCCGATCAATGCGCCGGCGAGGTTGAGTACTCCTCCAGAGATTAACGTAGCTCCTGAATAAGTACTCGTCCCAGATAAGGTTAAGGTTCCACCACTGCTTTTGGTGATACCTCCACCTATCCCTCTGATCACTCCGCTATAGGTTCCGCTTGGAATGGTGAGTGTATTCGCGCCTAAAGCAATGGTACCCCCTCCACTCAATGCGCCGATACGCTTTACTCCTGCATCTTCAGCTGAGATATCAAAGGTTCCAGAAGTGATGGTCAGTGGACTAGAAGATCCAAGTGTTGACGCAGCTCCGAAGAGAGAAAGTGTCCCTCCAGTTATGGTTGTCGTTCCAGTGTAGGAATTCGCTGCTGTTAGCGTTAAGGTTCCCCCACTACGTTTGGTAATACCTCCTGTCCCTCCTATCACTCCGCCATAGGTTCCACTTGGAATGGTGAGTGTATTGGCGCCTAGTGTAATGGTGCCCACTCCAGAGAGAGCGCCGATGGTCTTGCCTCCAGCACCTGCCGCTATATCAAACGTTCCTGAGGTGATGGTCAATGGACTAAAAGCCCCAAGGGTAGATGCAGCTCCAGAGAGAGCTAGTGTTCCTCCATCAACTATGGTTGTCGTTCCAGTGTAGGAATTCGCTGCTGTTAGCGTTAAGGTTCCTAAGCCGCTCTTGGTGATACCTCCTCTTATACCTCCTATCGCTCCGCCATATGTTCCGCTAGGAATCGTGAGATCGTTGGCTCCAAGAATAATGAACCCCCCTCCATTCAATGCGCCGATGGTCTTTGCTCCTGCTCCTAATGAGATATCAAACGTTCCAGATGTGATGGTGAGTGGACTAAAAGATCCAAGTGTTGACGCAGCTCCGAAGAGAGAAAGTGTCCCTTCAGTTATGGTTGTTGTTCCTGTGTAGCCATTCGTTGCATTGAGCGATAAGAATCCAACCCCCCTTTTGGTGATGCCTCCCACTCCTCCTATCGCTCCGTTATAGGATCCACTAGGAATGGTAAGCGTATGCGCGCCTAAAGCAATGGAACCCCCTCCAGAGAGCGCGCCGATGGTCTTTGCTCCTGCTCCTAATGAGATATCCAATGTTCCGGAGGTGATGGTGAGTGGACTAGAAGATCCAAGTGTTGACGCAGCTCCGAAGAGAGAAAGTGTCCCTTCAGTTATGGTTGTTGTTCCTGTGTAGCCATTCGTTGCTGTTAGCGTTAAGATTCCTGAAGTACTTTTGGTGAGTCCACCTGTTCCTCCTATCGCTCCACCATATGTTCCGCTTGCTATGAAGAGGTTGCTACTTAAAGTAATGGTGCCCACTCCATTCAACGTGCCAATGGTTTCTGAGAATCCTCTATTGGTACTACTTGCATCTATCTCCGAGTTGTCAGCATTCACAGAGCCAGTAGCAGTGCAAAGTAATAAAATAAGAAAAAAGAGCAGATTTTTCTTTGTCATAATAACTGCCTTTTTTTCTGCAGTGATATCGAATAATAAAAAAACAAATTAGAAGTTGTCAAGCTATTCCGCAAGGTGCTATGAGTGATAAGAAGCTGCTGCTTAATCATTAACATGTACATTCCATGGTTAAAAATCCCACTGGAAGCGGGCAGAGCCTTGTTGGATGGAGGTGTGGTCTCCAAAGGCCGCTTCATAGGAGATTTGAAAGGTGAGATTTTCGTCGGGAGAAGCTTGGAGGTCGACACCTACGACTAGCTGGTCTGTAGTTTTATCCATCGTCTCTATTGTAAAGTTCTTCTCGCATGTCGCTTGCTTGTAAAGCCGCGAGGTGTAATCCCCATTTGTAGTAGGAATATACCTTAACCAACCCACCCGAAAAGAAGAAATTATACAGCTATTCTCTATCTCTATCGCTTCAATCAACCGGAGATCGATTCGCGACGTAAAGAAGGAGGAAGTTTTGTTTCTGACGGAGAGGTTTAAACTCTTCGCTCCACTCTCTTGGTATCCTGACTCGATGATATTTTGATAGGTGAGTGTGACTTCAGGTTGAAGATAGAGATCCATCGGAACCCATCTCGGCAGTTTATATTTATAGCCTCCTGAGAGCACTTGCTCTAGATCCCAACTTTTATGATCATTATGAGCGATTCTTTTTATGGAGGAGAAGGCAATTCTTCGATCGACGTCATAAAATGTTCTTCCTCCCAAACTAAGGAAATTTATAAAGAAGTTTTCTGAAATATATCCAATTGTAGGAGTTAAAGAGATGGTATCAAAATTTGCTCTTCCTCCATCTTCAGCCCAATGAAGGTCAGAGTAGAGATAGTTGAGTCCCATTCCTAAAACCAGATGATCAAAGAAGAGCAGGCTCGTTCCAACGTTCACTCCATAGGTGCGTACATCAAAACCGAATTGATCCTCTCTCTCATTTTGGTTGTAGTAGTATCCGAGCGGCATCACCCACATATCGTGGGGGACGGAATTTCCCGCTCTTTGATGGCAGCGTTGCGACCATTCATAGTCGAAACTGTTGAGACGCGAGAGCATGGCATTTGCCACTCTCATACTATTTTGCTGTCCAGTGAGCGCAAGCCCTTTAAACTGCTGCGGCGTCATGTGAATGAGGGCTTTGGTAAACTCCTCGGTGGCAAGTTGCGCCAACACTGTCGTCACATCCATTAGATCTCTACCAGGAGGAATAAAACTCACATCATCACAGAATATGTAGTCAAAAATCTTCTTAGCATTCCCTTTAAGATCCGATCCATCTATCACTCCTTCAAATACAATGACCCCACCGGGAAGGAGAATTGTGACCGTGGTTCCTGTATAAACCACTTCGAAGTCTAGAGGATGCGACTCTACAAAAAAGTCAAATTGAGTCCCTCCCAATCCTCCATCTGCCTCCAAAACCAGAAAGCTCGTTCCTGCCGAGTAGATTCCAGGTAAGGGATCAAGCGCCAGCGTCCCTGCTAGAGTCGCCGTTCCACTGATATCCAAAAAGTCATTGCCTCCCCCAGGCTCTATCTCTACATCGTATGTTCCGCCGGCAGTTTGAGTAAAGGATCCCGAAATTACAATGGTTCCAATGGAAGCGCCTGGAGCTATCGAACTAGAGTTGCTTACTCCACCCACTGTTCCATCCCCTGTAAGGCTGGTACCGCCAGAGATCGTGACAAAAGAACTTCCGATATCTCCACCTGCGAGGTTGAGCACTCCTCCAGAGATCAACGTAGCTCCTGAATATGTGCTCGTCCCAGATAGGGTCAAGGTGCCACCAGTGCTTTTGGTGATCCCTCCTGTTCCTCCTATTGCTCCACTATATGATCCGCTTGGAATGGTGAGCGTATTGGCGCCTAACGTAATGATCCCCCCCCCACTCAATGGGCCGATGGTCTTGCCTCCAGCACCTGCCGAGATATCAAATGTTCCAGAGGTGATGGACAGTGGACTAGATGCTCCGAGGGTGGACGCAGCTCCAGAGAGAGCGAGTGTCCCTCCTCCAGTTATGGTTGTCGTTCCTGTATAGCCATTTGCTGCTGTTAGCGTTAAGATTCCAGCGGTGCTTTTGGTGATCCCTCCTGTTCCTCCTATCGCTCCCCCATATGATCCGCTTGCAATGTTGAGCGTATTGGCGCCTAGAGTAATGGTGCCCACTCCAGTCAATACGCCAATCGTTTTATCTCCTGTCCCTGCCGCTATATCAAACGTTCCAGAGGTGATGGCGAGCCCGGATGAGGTTGCGATCGAACCGGCTCCCGATAGAAATAGCGTAGCGCCCCCACTTATGGTTGTCGCTCCTGTGTAAGCATTTATACCAGTGAGCGTCAAGCTCGATGCGCCGGTGTGGTCGATCCCTCCGGTTCCTGAGATGATCCCGCCATAGCTTCCGCTTGCGATGTTGAGCGTGTTAGCGCCTAGAGTGATTGCACCGCTTCCTGTCAAAGCTCCGATGGTTTTATCTCCTGCTCCACCTGCGATATCAAACGTTCCAGAGGTGATGGCTAGTCCAGACGAGGTTGCAATAGACCCAGCTCCCGTTAGAAATAGAGTACTGCCCCCACTTATCGTTGTCGCTCCCGTATAGGCTTGTATTCCAGAGAGCGTTAAGCTCGATGCGCCGCTATGGTCGATCCCT
>SDBT01008802.1_pt1 | contig 16441 bp, 37 predicted proteins | sample 2277101 | NCBI WGS metagenome assembly SDBT01 (sample SAMN10404973, study PRJNA504765) | marine sediment metagenome | isolation source: marine sediment core GS10_PC15, 103 cmbsf | place: Arctic Ocean: Southern Knipovich Ridge | collected 2010 | reverse complement strand
AATAGCAAACCAAAAGTTATAATTATGTTTGGAAGGTGTGAGGATTGTGAAACGATAACGGTATGTAATTTAATTAAAACAAAAGATATTCCAACAATGGAAGATTTGGACGCCTTAGTAGCCGAGAGCGAAGGAGATTCAAAATGAAAGGAGAATCTACTTATAATAAATATAAAAGAGAAAGAAAAGAATTAATGGCAATAGTAGATTCAGATGTTCAAAAATTTTGCATTAGTCAAAAAGATTTTGCAAACAGATTAGCCTTTCTTAGAAGATTGATGATACAATACAGAGCATCAGAAATAGAAAAACTAAACGACGTGAAACGAGACAAACCAGCACCATGAAAGAAAAACTATTAGAAAAAGGATATAGAAGATTTAATCAACCAGACGGAGAGCCAACTTTATATCAGAAGAAAGTATGTGATAAAAGAGGTAGAAGATGAACAAAGTTTATATTGAAGATGCAGAAGATCTAATGAGAGAAAGTAAAACATATAGGAAAATACTAGAACATAGAAGAACATATCCAAGCTGGACTAAAGATTTCTGCTTAGATTGTTTCGGAGGCGGATTAACACAATTTACCAGGGGATTTAAAGAAGAGTTCGCATTAGGGAGAAAGAACGATGGGTGAAGGTAATGACATCTCTATAGATTTTGGATTTCTAGCTGTAGCCTTATTAATCATATGTTTCTATGGAGAACCAGATCTCATAGATGCTCTAATTAAATATTTTATGGGTTCGTGTTAGGAGAACAAGATGAATAAGGAATCAATATTTGCATTAGGGACTTGTATGATATTTAGCCTTGTTATGGCAGTGTATGCTTTGTCATTGAATGATTTGGCGTTTGTGATTTTCTGGGGAGCAATATCTATATTATTCTTAATAATATTTTCATCTGTAGTATTACACGACGCACTTGTGTCAGGAGGGGAACAATGAATAAGAAAGGTTTAATCGGGGCTATCTTATTTGTCATATTAGTATTGGGAGTCTTGGTGTTCTTCTACATTACAATCAATTCGGTATACAAAGAAAATCAGAGTTTTTGTGAGAACGCTGGGTTCAGTAGTTATGAAAAAAAATGTCTAGCCTGTAGAGAAGGCATCTGTATTAAAATAGAAGATGGGTATAGAGTCGAAAAGAAATATGATAAATGCGGAAACGAATTCTGTTTCGCGAAAGGGAGCAAGAACGTCCAATGAAATGTCCAAAATGCAACACAACGATGGGAAAGAAAAAGAAATCAAAAATAGAAGTAATCTTATTAGATGAAAAAGATATAGAATTTCTAAAAGAAAGCAATGCGATAGAATCTGAATATTCCAATGAAGCCCTAGAAGATGCAAAAACAGCATACGTGGTAGCATTCAAAAAAAGAAAAAAGATTAATATAGAATTAATAAAAGAAATCCATTTTGAATTATTGAAGAATCTTAATAATAGAATTGCTGGTAAAATTAGAAAATGCCCAATCTATGTTGGAAATTCTATAACTTATAAAGAGTGTTTAAAACCAGAAAAAATTAATAAAGCATTAGATTATTGGATTAAGACATATTCAAAATTAAAGAAAGATTTTGAAATAAAAGAAGCTCATGTACAATTTGAAGAAATACATCCATTTGAAGACGGGAACGGAAGAGTTGGAAGGATACTAATGAATATCCAAAGATTAAATGCAAACCTTCCAATTATGGTAATTTACGAGAAAGAAAAGTCTAAATATTATAAATGGTTCAAAACACGACGCATATCTAAACAAAGAGGAAATCAGCATGGATAGTGACAGAGCATATGTCTTAGGATTCGGAACATTAGCACTAGGATTATTCCTAGGTTATCATTGGAGTCCAGATTATTTAGAATTTATTTCAAATGGAAATAATTTTCTTTGGATTGTCGGTTTTGCGATTGGTATATTAATAATGTTCTCAATTATAGATGTAGTATTAGAGAAACGACGCTTAATTAAAAGTAAACAAACAGGAGGTAAAAAATGAAGAAAGGAAATATATTATATGTATTACTAGTACTGACTCTATTTTGGGGATATTTATCATTACATGATAACTTCTTCCTATCGTTATTGACTATATTATTAGTTTCATGGGTTATAACTGATGACATAGATTCTTTGAAAAAGGAAGTTCGCAATCTAAATCAGGTACGAAAGCAATGAATATAACAACTCTAATAACAAGTTTAACAACTACCGAAAAGGTAACCTGTAATTCAAACATGATTGGGATAATCGTGTTCTTAGTAATGATGCTAATAGGAATATCTATGGTATCGGTTCACTATAGGAAAAAATATGAGGAAGAAAGGAAACTTATATTGTTACAAGGGAGGTTTAAAAAAAATGAATAAAAAATATATAATGTTCGGAGTTTTAGGATTGTTTGCTTTGGCTTTGGTTAGTGCGGGATTGATTACCTATTATGGTCAATCAACACATACTATCACTGTTGAATCGCCAGTAAGTTTTATTGGAGATAGAATTCATGATGTAGTAGGAGAATATGCGGGTCAAGTTCTTGTAGGTAATGAATTAGGTATGGAAAACAATGCAAATTTTGATGTTTTAATGGAAATTTCTGATGATACACCAGAAGGAATTACAACTTCTTATGTAGGAAATTTAGAATTGACAAAGAAAACAGTTAATTTTGATTTACCTGTTTGGATAATCCCAGGAGATGCAGATAAAGTCCAAATAGAATATACTGTTTACGGACATGAATTTTCAGCAGAAGTTGTTGGAGATGGAATTGATGGATATGAATTAATTTATTATGCAGATGAGGCTGATAGATTTAATAATGTAGCAAAAGCAGTGAGTGTTGAAACTGTAGATGAAAGTTTGCCTTATGCAGGAGACCAAAATGCAGAAGGTGGAGATTACAACTACTGTGATACTGGAGAATATGTAACTTGTCATGGAGCAAAGATTTGGTATATTCCAACTGAGGCTATTGATGGAGAAGGAAATATTATTTGGAGCCATGCTCTAGAGAATGATTTTTACTTTGAAAGTAGTTTAATCCAGTATAACACGGACGGATTAATAATAGTTTATCCAGAAGAAGAATTAGACTTTACACCAGAATTTGATGTAAGTTTACTATTTGAAGGAACTACTGATATAACTACAAGTGTTGCACCAGTAACAGCATAAACAAACAAAACAATTTATTTTTATTTTTTGCTTTTATTTTTAGCAAATAAACAAACAGGAGGAAAAAACAATGAAAAAACAAATAACAATGGCAGCACTAGGAATACTAATGATAGCCGGAGCGATGGCAATGTATGCAGGAGAATCAATTACCTTTGAAACTAACCTTACCAATCCGTTTTATACAGTAGTTGGGAATACAAGTTCACTAGAAGGATTAAACATAACATTTGATAACGGAAACATAACAATATCTCCAGCATTGAATTATGGACCTGATAATTTTACCCTAGTATTCTTTGACAATATAACAAACGAAGTAGTAAAAATAATCAACTCAGATAGTGGAGGGGGTGGATGGACTACAAAATATATTGATAACAACGTAACAATCTATACCCCAGAATACATTAACAACACCGAAACAATAGAAGTAGAAGTTGAGAAGATTATAGAAAAGATAATATACGTTTATGAAGGATACAAACTATGGCATATGATTTTAATAGGAGTCATCGGTTTATTATTCGGGGCGTGGGCACTAAGCAATTGGAAGAAAGAAGATGCAGAGACAACTGTGGAAGAAACAGGGGAAGAAATAGAATGAACAGAGCAGACAAAGTGTGGTTTGCGTTATGGTCAGTTCTGATGATAGCATTCGGAGCGTCAGGTATGTTAATGTATCAAGATATTCAAAACGAAAGAGTCCTAAATGGAGTTTATCTTTATAATGCAGAGAGTAGGACAGATGCAATGCAAGAAGTTAGAAGAATGGAACCTAACGGAGATTGGGTGTGTATTAATGTGGCATACGGCATGAGCTATAGAGAAGCATACGATACTTGCGTGCATGAGTGTGCCCACAAGAGTTTCACAGAGATATATGCAGAAAAATGCGAGGACGACCCAATAAAATGTATGGAGTATCTAGAATGAAAAGAGTTCAGCCGGAAACAAAGAAAGTAATGAAAGAGATGAAAGCAAAAGGAATATCCCTTGAGGGTATAGGGAAGATCCTTGGTTTCTCGGCAAGCACAATCCAATATCACTTAAGCGATGACTCTAAGAAGAAGGCAATCACCAGAGCCACTAAAAATAGGAAGCCATGGGCAGGATTAAAAGAATATAACAGGAAGTATCAATCAGAGAGATATAATAATGACCCTGAGTTCAGAGAGAGAGTGAAAAAAGCAAACAGAGAAAATTGGAGGAAGAAACATGGGAAAAGCAATAATTTATCTTAGAACGAGTACGGAAGACCAAGAGCCTGAAAACCAAAAGAGAGAGTGCTTGAAATTCGCAGAGAACAGGGGATATGAGGTAGAAGAGGTGCTGCTAGAAAAACTTTCTGGATTCAAGCAGGTGGACAGACCAAAATACGAAAAGATTAAAGAGATGGCTCGTAAAGGCGAAATCAAAGCAGTAATAGTGTGGGCATTAGATAGATGGGTTAGAAACAGAGATACATTACTAGAAGACACAACAGTCCTAAGAAATTACGGATGCAAGATACATAGTGTAAAAGAATCATGGCTAGAAGCAATTAATATAGAAGGAGCATTGGGGAAAACAATCCAGGAGTTCTTATTAGGATTAATGGGAAGTATGGGAGAGATGGAGAGCCAGAGGAAATCAGAAAGGGTAAGATTGGCCATAAGAAAGAAGGACGGAATAACAAAATCGTATAAGGGGAACAAGTGGGGTAGGAAAAACTTATCAAAACAAACAATAACCAAGATATTACAATTAAGATTAGACAATCCAAAAATATCAATCAGAGATATTGCCAGACAAGTGATTTACTATGATAAGAATAATAACGCAAAGAATGTATCCAGATCAGCTGTCCATAAAATATTAAGCGAAAATCAAGGAAATTCAAGCGTAAAGAAGTTAGTAAAGGAGGGTGTCTCTAAATCGACCAATTAATAGACAGATGGTAAACATAAGAAAGCTAAACAAGCTAACAAAAGAAGAACTGATAGATGAAATAAGGGAAAGAGATTTTAAAATAAGAAATCTGATGAAAGAAGTGAAAAGACAATATGGGATATGGAGAGATTATTACCGAATTAGAGACTGGAGGGAAACAAAAAATGCTAGATAAACTAATACGATTTGAAGAAGTGTGCCTAACAATAGGAACACCAACCGGTTTAGGTTTCCTTTTACTAATAGCACTGGTGATAGTTGCAGCGATTGGATATGGGGTGGCCAAGAGATGAATAAAGAAGAAGAAACAATACTAGAAGTTGCATATTGTATAGAGAAACAATTTGAAGCAGATACAAGATTACTTCTGAGTGTATGTGGAATGTGGAGTCTAAATGGAGAAAGAGCACCATATTTCAGATGGGTAGAAGAATTAATTGACAAATCAAAGGTATTTTGTATAAGGGAGAATCTAATTAGACCAAACGAACCAAAATGAAAGAAACAAAAGAAGAGGTAGAAGAATTAGAAAAGCTATTAAAGGACAATCCATTCAAGCCGATAGATAGTCCATTGAAGAAATTGGCGGACAGGTTAAAGAAATGAAAGATAAACAACTAACACTAAAAGAAGTAATAGAAGAAATAGGAGCAGGAAGATGTTTAAGTTGCAGAGCAAAGATAGATTTATCAATTGTATATCATTGGAGAATTCCGTTATGTAGGAAATGCAGAGTAGAAGTGTTTGAAGATTTGGAGGAAATTCGTAACTAGAAAGTGATAAGAACATTTTATAAATGATAATATATTATAATAAGCAATGAAAGGGGGAAAGAAGAATAATGAAAGAAAAAACAAATGATATTGGAGAATATGTAGGATTAATAAAAGGAGGGCTTGTCGGACTAGCAATACTAATCTTATTAGTATTATCAGTATATACCATAGAGGCAGGAGAGAGAGGAGTACTTCTAACATTCGGAAAGCCAAGTATGGATGCAGTTGGAGAAGGGCTACACTTTAAACTCCCATTAGCTCAAAAGATAGTTAGGTACAATGTGAAGTCACAACTTTATGAGGTACAAGCAGAATCTATAAGCGCAGATCTTCAAGGAGTAATAACCAATGTAGCTTTGACATATAGACCAATCCCATCAGAAGTTCCAAAGATACATCAAGAAATTGGTACATCATATATCGATATTAAAGCCAGACCACCAATTCAACAGTCCGTAAAGGCTGCAATGGCAGAATATAAGGCAGATGAATTAGTCGGGAATAGGAACAAGATTAATGCAGAGATAAGAGATGTCCTTACTGGTAAGCTTGAGATATATGGGATTATGGTTGATGACTTTAATATAATGAACTACCAATTCTCAGATGAATTTAATCTGGCAACAGAAGCAAGGGCAACTGCAAAGCAGAAGATGGAGCAAGCAGAAATGGATTTACAAAGAATTGTGATTGAGAAAGAACAAGTGATTACACAAGCCCAAGCACAAGCAGAATCTTTAAGACTACAGAAGATGGAGATTACGCCAGACCTAGTGAAACTAAGGCAGATTGAAGTACAAAGAGTTGCTATAGATAAATGGGATGGGGTATTGCCAAAAGTTACAGGTGGAGCAACCCCGTTTATAGATATAAGCTCGGAAATAGAGTAAAGTAAAATAGTTTAAATTTTTATTTTTAAATTAAGAGACGCATGGCGCGAGAGAGTGGTTCGATTCCACTCGTCTCTATTATGACAGACCAATCATTATGGGGATAATAATTTTCCTAATCATATTATTAATAGGGATGGCATTAGTCTCAGTTCATTATAGAAAGAAGTATGAAACACTAAGCGAAGAGTTATAAATGAATTATACATCTCGGGCTTTGTCGCCTTTTGTATAGCTATGGTTTGTATAGCTTTAGTTTATAATATTGAAAAGAGCACATAGAATAAATATACTTCCCATTACAAAAACTCCTAATGCGAACCAAAATAGTTTTCCCATTTTATTTTTTTCCTCCATTTTATATCTATTAGCACCCGTTAATTATACAGAGTATTAAGTTGGAGATGGACCATATTGTTCCTCTAAAGTTAGGTGGAAACTCTTTGTTTAATAACTTTGTAATTGCATGTAAGAAATGTAATTGTTCTAAAAGCGGAAGAGACGTTTTTTACTGGTGCAAGCTGCGTAACATAGAAGTTCCAAAGATAGTGTCAAAATTATTAAAACTACAAACAATAATCAAATCTTAGTCCCTATTACGTCGCTGCGTGACGCCCTCGTTTCCCAGTAAACTTTCCCAGTCTTACTTATTCTCTTACCTGGGGCCAGTGCCTTCCGTTTAGAGTCAATAGATTTATCAGTTTTCGTTTTTGCAGTCTGGTCTAATACTTTTAAGTTCCTACGTTGATTCTTAAACCCAATAGAGGAAAATTCTTTATCTAATTCAGCTTGGAGGAAATTCATATTAATACATGTAATCGTAGTTATTTAAATGTCGATTATCAAGGCGTTGGATACATCATCAAGGCATTGATAGCGAGAGAAGGATTTGAACCTCCGCACTCTGCCGCATGAGGGCAGCGGACTGACCAGGCTGTCCCATCCCGCTATTGTCCCGCCTCATCAACTAATTAATCAAGGCATTCGATTTTATAAGTATGCCTCGAGGCATTCGCTGAAGGCATTAGTTAGTTCTTCAAGGCATTGGCGATCCTTAGGGATAACACAATAGGGATAAGGGGGATAAAAAATATAAAAATATATAAGGAGATAAGTTTATTCTTCCTCTTTTTCGTTGGTTTCTTCGTCGTCTGTTTCTGTATCTTCCATTGATTAACCTCCAAATATCAGAACAATATGATGTTTTTAAATAGGTGTAACTATTATAAAATTAAGAAAAAAAGGGGAGGGGCAAAGCCCCAACCCCATCCATTAAGGAGAGTATAAAGTAATATGATTTTGTAACCTGGTTACAAAACCTTTTCTCTCTCTAATGGTACGTTTAAAAGTTCTCCAACTATTAAAAAATTAAATTGATCCTTCGCCTGTCTCACAAAGTACGCACTCGTATTTATTGGCCTCGTTTGTTTTGTTTTTCATTGTTCTTTTATTAAGAGTTCAGCATCTTTTTTTATATTTCCATCTATTCGGATAATATATTTGGAGTTAAAACTTCCTTCATCCGTTCCATCTACACATTCAGAGCATAAATATACCGCCCCTCCGTCTGTCTTGTGGTGATATAATTTCATTTAAAAATCAAATCATGCAAGAAACTATTTATATTTTGGCTTAAAACTTCGGTGTCGTTTATTTCTTCTAAAATATTTATCTGCTCAGTTGTTAAATCCATAAACCCTCTTAACTCGTTAGTCTTTCCAAGCAAAGCTCTTTCTTCTTCTGTTGGCTCATTCTCTTTAAACCACTTAGTTAAAAGTTCTTTTTGTTTTTTTGTTAGTTCTCTCATTTGTTTTTATTTCTCCTTTCAGTTACAGAAGTTTTAAACCGCTTCTGCTCGGTTTTTCGTTCTACTGCGAACCCCTTAAAAATAAAGTGGGGTTTGTTTTAATAAATTTAATATCTACTTCCTGCAAACTCTTTTATTTCACAAAAATATTTATTTTCCTCTATCGTAAAATAAAACGTTAAGTTTCCAGTTATAAACTCTTGTAAATAAAAGTTCTGTCCGTCAAAATCTAAGGGTGGTAAACATTCTAAAAAATGCCAGTATTCTTTTTTGGTTACCTCAGCCTTTAGCCCTATTATTTTTGATGGATCATAGTTTAAGCCCTCGTAAGTTTTTATTAATCCATTCTCCCCCCACATTCCTTTAATTAAAATTTGTTGATTCATTCTTTTAACCTCCCTTGTAATTCCTTAATTTTTAACTCACATTCCTTAATATCTTCTTCCTCAAATAAAACCCCTCTCCTTGTGTCATTCATTCTTTTACTTTCAAAGGATGGAAGCGATTTTAAATATTCGATAGTTCTTTTTTTAGCTCCAATTTGTGTTTCTAAATTTCCAATCTCTTTATTTATATAAAATTCTTTTTCTTCTTGCGTTTCTTGTTCTGTCATATTTTGCCTTTTAAATTCTTCTTCGGCTTTGAATCTAACCCCAACATTTTTATCATACTCCGCCTTTTCTCTCTTTGTCATATTGGAAACCTGGAAGGGACTTATTGCACCCTCACTTAAAAAAGGGGCTTTGGATCTGATTGTCTCTAGTTCTTCTTTGGTTATCATTTTAATAAACTCCTCCTAGATAATAAATTATATTCAAAAGGAAAACTCCAGCCTTTATCTTCACAATGTCTAACTAATATATTTAAATCATTAATCTTATTTTGTTTTTCTTCATCACTCATTAAATTAAATTCTTCCAAAAAATCATTATCTCGCTTATCTAAAGTTTCTATTGTATGCCCCGAAGGATTAAAAGTTTTTCCAACCATTCTATTTTTACTTTGAAGCTTACTTATACGAACCATACTTTTAAAACTCATCTTTCAAACCTCCCCTTAACCCGCAACACAACAAACCTATTAAACAAAGGCAAATAAATAAAGTCCTCAAACCTAACCGATCCCTTAAACTTTAAAGTTCGCCTTATCATACCAACACGATTATTCTTTAATAGTCCAACCTGTATATCTTCAACAAGAAAATTAAAATAGTCATTCATTTTAAAAGCTTCCCCTGTTGTTTAGGTTTATGCTTTCCAATCAAATTATAATTCTCCTTATCTTTCGGGTGTGGGTATTCGTAGTTACAACATTGCCTAGCTTCTAATCCGTTCTTATGTAACTTCATACAATCCAAACACTCGAAACCTTTTATTAATATTGCCTTTGCATTTGAATAATCCCATTTGGGATCTGATTCATAATTATTATGTAGGTTAAAACAAATTATTGCTTTCCTCTCTGTTGGGTATAAAGCATAACAACATTTACATTCCCAAGCGTTCACATATCTAATATTAATCATCACAAAACCTCACACTCACAATTTAAACAACCACACTTATAACATTTCCCAACAACACTAACACTTATACCACTCTCCCGATCCTCGAAAGAATCCAAGTCCTTAACAACCTTCCAAAACATAACCATCCGATTAGTAAAGGGACACATATCTTTTTTAGCAAACCCAACAACTTTAAAATGGTTTCTTAATTCATTAACTCGCCCCGTTATTTTATTAATACTTAAACGCAACTCTCCCGCTATCATAGAATTAGAACACGAACCCATTTTTTTAATCGCCTCGTAAACCTGCAACCGCCGACCTTCTACTTTCCCGTTTCGTAATTCCTTAAATGCTTCTTGTGTTGTGTCTTGTATTTGTGTTCTCATAACAACCCCCTCCTCATCCTAAACAATCTTATCTTATAAACAATCTTCTTCTTAACATTCAACTTAATTCCCACAGCCCCAAGCAAAGCAAAGCCCAAAGGATAAGCGACAACACCAAGACCATTCGGAATCATAGCAACACCCAAAGCCACATAACCCAAACCAGCCACAACATAACCAAGCGGTTTTAAGTTCGTCCTATATAACTTAATACCCTCCGCCCTATATCCTAAAAGGTATTTCTTTTTTTCTGATCTCTTTTCCATGTCAAACTAACGAACAAATACTTTATAAATGTTTCGGTGTATTACATTGTTGCGTTAAGTGGACTTTGAAAGGATAAAAAAATTATTTGTATTTAGGCAACCACAATCTTTATAAATACAATAATACTCTAATACTCATGGAAAGAAAAACAACAAGTCTGAAGATAAACCCTGAGATATGGAAGCAAGTTAAAATCCATTGTGCAACAGAAGAGATTGAAATTTGTGATTATGTTGAAGGTTTATTAAAAAAGGATTTGAAATTAAAATGAATAAAATATTGGATAAGAAAGGCAGAGAAATAAAGGCAGGAGATATTATTTTAATTTCAAATTCTCGTGGTTGCTATAATCAAAAAGCAAAGGTAGAGATTAGGAATGATTGGGTTACAAACAATAAAGATGTTTTAGGATACATATTATTGACAGGTCATGAAAAAGGGAAGAAAGGACAATTAACAACTTGGACTGATGCCATTTGGAGAGCAAACGACATCCCAGAAAACTTTTTGGAGGTAATTAAAGAATGATTTGTCAATGTTGCGGGAATGATGTTCAACCAACTTCAGGAGTAACAATGTATTGGTTAATTGGTAATAATTATGTGTGGTCTGTTTGTTATAAATGTTGGGCTAAACCTTTTCTTAAAGCTTTATTTTTAAATCAAAAAGGAGATTTACCAAATGATTTAATTAAAGAGTTTGGGGATTCTTTAGGCTACACAAAACAAGAGGTACAAAATGCAGTTTGTTAATAGATTTGAAAAACATGAAGAAGTAATTAAAGCAATTTATATTCCTAAAAACCTACATCTAACTATTTTCTATGATGAAACTTACAAAGAAGAAGATGTTAAAAGAATTATTTTAATTGAAATTGATAAAGCAAACTTAAAAAAATCTGTTGAAACTTGCTCTTTTTATTCAGAAGAAAAAGAACTTAATATTATTAGTTGGTGGGAAAACGATTTAAACTCTGATGAAAGAACCAAACTCTTAATAAAAAGTTGGTCTGATATTTGGGAGAACACAACAGAAGGAATTAATAAAAGACATGAAGAGATGGATGTAATGTATGCCCTATGGAAACAAACCCAATTTTTAATAAAGCGATATGGAAAAACACAAAGTGAAACAGATGTCATAAATCTTGGCAAATGGAATCTTTGGCAACCCATAAAATTTAATGATGGAAAGATTAGAAGAATTGCTCATATTGAATATAGAAATATGGCTGTAGATTTAATAAGGTTTGATGATGGTAAGGAACTATTTACAGAAAACATTAAAGATAATTTTTCAAAAGAGGAGTTTAATGATGACAAAAAATAAACTGCTCGGCTCAGCATACATAAATCTCATAGAAGAAGATGGAGAAGTTAAGTTTGAGTATGGCTATGAGTTAGATAAACTTGGAGTGAGTTTAAACGACCTTGCTATGTTTCTGTCTTTTTTAGGCACATTCAAGAGTAGAGCCGAACAGGATTTTAAAGATAGATTAGATGTTCAGAAAAAGGAATTTAGTGTAGAGAAAGAATAAATTTTTTTATCCGTTAAAAGTCCACTTAACGCAACAATGTACGGTGTATGGGTTGGAGTGGAAGCGGAGGGGCGGCGGTGTTGTCCTTGTGTAATTATTATTAAGTATTGTAACTATAAAGGAGTAACGAAGTGCGGGGCGTGTGGCGGTGGGCGTGTGGCTTCGTCCTTTAATTGAACGAAAGAAAGACAGCAATAAAACAAACAATTCCCCACACAATAAAACAGCACGATAAAAAGACATAGGGGTTTAAGGCATGAAGAAAAAATTTTAAGAAAAAACGAAAAAAATAATCTCAAAAAACTCATTTTTTCGGACTTAAAAAAGCCCCGATATAACACCTTATAACACTTGTTTAGGGGGTGTTCTGAAACGGATGCCTAGTCGCCTAAGCCATTCCGACACCAATGCCTTGAGGGGGTATCATAAATCAAAGAAGTGTTATCCAACGCCTTGAAACTAAGCGAGAATGGGTATCAAAAGGGGGTTAGTGCCTGGATTTTGAGTGTGTAATTAAGAAAACTAGGCATTGTCTGTATGATTTCGTGTTGATTTGGTATAGATCGAAGGAAAAACATGGCCCAATGCCTTGAGAAAGCTTAAAAAAACCTTTATACCGCTAAGAAGCCCCCCTTTTTAATGCAATAAACATTATTTATATTATATTTCTAAATTAAAAATTCAAAAAAACACCAAAAAACCCCAAAAACACGCCCAAATGCCTTGAAAACTCCGTAAATCAGAAGTAAAAACCACAAAAAACATCGAAAAAGTGCCAAAAAACACCAAAATAAGGCTATATTTGTAGAAATTATGCAGTTTTAACCACTTCTTCATCAATTTTAGCATCAGAAGGCTTTGTTTTAACCTTTTCTTCTGCCTTATCGCCAAACTTGACACAAATATTACGAATTTGAGAGAAGTTCATACTTAATTCATAGTCCTCGAGGTACTCTTGCATCTGCTGGTATGTCATCTTGGTTTCTTTCCTTAATCTCCATAGAACTATGTCCCTCTGTTGCTTGTACTTAATCTGTCCAGCACTCATAGGGTCGTTGGATGTAGCTTCCAATGCCTTCTCTTTCTTTTTTCTATATTGTTTCTCTATTCTGTCGTCGCCAAGAGCAAACTTCCCATAGAACCTACCATAAAACCTAGTCCTAACGGATTTATGATTATAAGAATAATCCTTTTTCCCAATAAGGTACAATAGTTTCTTTAGTTTCCTATTATAAACACGGAAATAACCACGGACACCCCTACTTTCATAAACATGTACTAACGCCTTGGTCCTAAATATCGCAGCATACCTCTCAAGTAGAAAAAAAGTAGGTAATACCATTATAATAAACAAGTTCTTCTGTCTCATCTGCATCATAAGCCCGATGAGAACCTTATTCATAGCACTAAGGCTAGCACGAGAACTTAATCCATTAAATGCCTCATCAAAAATAATACATTGGTTCTTCTTTGCTTTCAAAACCTGCTCTCTAAAAGTTTCAGCATCAAAAACAACACGTTTAAGATCTAAAGTTGGATCAACATACTTTCCTATCTGTAATGCAAGAGTAGATTTACCAGATCCCTCAGCTCCGTCAACAACAATAAAACAATCCTTGTCTTTCTTCTCTAAAACATCCTTAACAGTATCGTCAAGATTCTTTTTTAATCGAGATTCCATATGATACTCTACAGTTTCATTATTTCTTGGGTTAGTTACTTTTACTGTAGCCATATTTAATCGAAATCATAATCATCTGCGGAAGTATACGCAGTTCCCTTACCCTGAGAGTTCTGAAGTCTACGTAAGAACAATGCTTTCTTCATTAATGATAGATATTGTATCGGATTACTAGAATTATCCTTTTTATTAAACCCAACGCCTGACTTTCCTTTCAAACTCCCGTTCTCATAAACAGCCAAGTTAATTTTAGTCATTTTTTTATCTTCGCTGTCACCATCTTCACAGTCACCGCCAAGTATGGCCCATATTGAATCTAGTTTTGTATTCCAAAGAATGTATGAGCCTGACGCCATAGCATTATAAGAGTCTAGCCACAGTTTTTCAAGCGTTGCATTAATTAGTCCGGCAGAATTGATACGAGATATTTTGTTTTCCTCTTCTTCCATGGCGGTCTGTTTCGGTGGCATAGTAGATTGACTGTTTTATGTTTTATAAATGTCGATTATAATTTATTATCATTTGGGTGTGTAGAGAAAGGAACAATCGACATTTATAAAACAATTTTTACATGTATGTTACTATGGCGAACAAGATTCCAGTACTAAAAGAATTAATGGATAATATAGCAAAAGAAGAAAGAAAAGAAGAGAAGGAGAATAGAAGAAGAAGAAGAGAGTCTGAATCATTGGTAAGAATACTATTATCAAAAGCGTAATTACACGAAAATGAAAATGATGCCATCAGTCTCTCAACACATCCATAAGTCTAGCGAACTAAATCTAATCTTTTTTATTAAGATGTATATGTAAATAATGTTTTATAAATGTCGATTATCATTTATTATCATCTAGATTACAGGTTTATAGTAATTATTTCTTTAGGATTATAATATACTCGTGCATCCTAACACTCTTTCTATTAGATTCAAAATTACCACACCTAGTGAGTGCAACATTAGATGCACCAGCCCAAATTATTTCATCCCAAAGATTAAACCCAACACTTTCTGCGATTTTTACAAAGTCGCCATTAAAATGTTTTAGATTTCCATGTTTATCTCTAAAATTACCAATAACCCAAACACTAAAAGACCCTTTCTTTAAACATTGGTATGTATTTTCCACAACCTTTTTCAATTCATTTAGAAATACATCATAAGTTTCATAATTACTGAGGTCGCCGTCCATTTCGCTATAATGTTCCATATCGTAATAAGGAGGACAAGTAAAACTAAAATCAAAGGAGCCTTCGATAGGTTTATGTTTTCTGCTATCATCAACTTTCATATTAAAATCAATTCCCCATCTATCAAACATAGACTTTACTCTATCAACCTCTTCATCTCTCAATTCTATCCCAGTATAATCATGACCCATCTTAGCTGATATGAATCCACGGGTTCCACCACCACCAAACGGGTCATATATTTTGGAATTAGGAGAACAGTATCCAGACAGAATCATTTGGGCTAGATGTGGATTGAAAACACTTGCCTTCCCACCATTAACACCATTTCTTCTATAATTAATATTACCGTTTAATACCTTCCTAGATTGCGAAGTATCACTAACTATATTTTTCAATTCCTTAGTTATATTTTTATCTGGTTTCCAAAGGCTAGTAGGAAAGAATCCAAGTTTATCAATCATCTTGTTCTTGACAATAACTTCACCATCATAAGACTTTTCTATTGGGGAAAATTCTAGGTTATTCTTAAAAAAATCAGGTGGAAGTCCATTTATTATATTGTGCAATTCATCAGGACTAACATTGCTATTCTTTTTAAGATATTCATATCTCATCATTAAACCATACCCATCAAGCTTATTAGAGTTCTTTAACTCAACGAACATTTTTGTATCATCTACACTTTTGATTTTATGGTCATCAACAGAAAGCCACTGATGATTATCATATGAGAAACATTGTTTGGTCTGTTCTGGATTAGTAAGGTCGAAGAGACAGCATGGGATAATGTGATCAATCTCATATTTCTTTTTATCAAAATCTAACGGTTTACTCTTTTCTAGATGCTTCAATATCTTTTCGTAATTGATGCCATAATCTTTAGCTTTTCTAATTTTACCAGTAGTAGAATACTTATGGAATGCCTGGATAACCCTTAGCCTGAGATTCTTTTTAATTCTAAATTGTATATCCTCATTTCTTTTATTATTTTCCCACATCCTTTTATTAGTTCTATATTCATTTTTATCTTGTGAGTAGTACCACTTTCGTGAAATCTGTCTTTGTCTTTCTGCGTTCTCTGGATTAGAAAAATACTTTTTTTGATATGCTTTAAACACTTCTTTATTGTCGAGTTGCCATTCCTTATTTCTTTTATCAATCTTTTCCTTATTGTCTAAATAGTATTTCTTTTTCCTGTTAGATATTTTCTTACTATTTTTCTTATCATACCCTACCCTATACTTTTTCATATATTCTTTCCTATCTTTTATTG
>SDBT01008801.1_pt1 | contig 16442 bp, 12 predicted proteins | sample 2277101 | NCBI WGS metagenome assembly SDBT01 (sample SAMN10404973, study PRJNA504765) | marine sediment metagenome | isolation source: marine sediment core GS10_PC15, 103 cmbsf | place: Arctic Ocean: Southern Knipovich Ridge | collected 2010 | reverse complement strand
CCTTTTGCATCTTTTCCGCAACGGCAGGCAATGGCTTGAGCTGGCCTTCCAGCTTGCCGCTAACTCGGGTGTACCACGCATAGACTTGCAGTTCCCTGGCAACGGGTTCGGGGGGCATGGTTTGGGCTCCGGTAAGCCGTGCGTGCCATCCGGCGATCCGTTCTCCTTCCTGCCGCTCCTTTTTGGTCAGCAAACGATCAAGCTGTCGATCGAGACTCTTCTTTGCTCGGGGAGCGTCCAGGAGCAGAATATCAGAGACTGTCAGAGCGAGGTCTTCGTCGATGCGAACCAGAAAGTTGTTTCGAAGGCGAAGCACGACAAATCCGCTGATTGGCGCTGTGATCTCGTCAGACCTTAACAGCGGAATTCCGGGGGCTGCCTTGAAAACAAACCCGTTGGCTGCTTTGACCGTGGCTGCTCCATCCACAATGTGCACATGGGCTACTGTGTCTCCCGTGCCTGCACCTTGAGGGCGGACCGCTGCAACAGCGGCAACCGAATGCAGTTGCCATGATACCAGAAGCAATAAAGCGAGTGTCAGCGTTCGTTTGGATAACATATTTTCCTCCGTGTTTTGGTTCTCATGAAAAGGAATTGCCTTGATGTAGAATAAGGATATGAAAAAGGGCCTTGTATGTCAATAGGCGAGGCCTCTGCAAAACGTCCTCTTTTGCCCTGGCCTTGAGGAGTTTGGGCTCGATTTTTGGGTCCACCATCCTGGCGGTCATGGTAACATACAGGGTGTCTTTGTCAGGAGGAAGGGTGATGACGGTGTCGGCGGCCACCAGGTAAAGTCTTCTTTGGATGCTCATGGCCAACAATATGAAGCCGGCACTTGAGGCCGGTCGGGATTTTTTCCAGTATCTTGCATCCAAGCCCTTGATTCCGACTCGTCCGGGTCAGGAGGTTTGACTGTAAGGCTAAGTCGTCAATGGTTTGGGTTTTTCAGGTTTGTCAGGATATCTCTTTTGAATAGATCTGATCACGTCAAGCGAAGAAAAAAACACCTCAACAAGCTCCGGATCAAACTGCTGGCCAGACACTTGCCTGATTGTCTTGAGGGTCTCGGCTTCATCCCACGCTTCCTTATAAACCCGCTTAGACGACAGCGCATCGAACACATCCGCAATGGCCACAATCCTTCCAAAAAGGGTAATGTCATTGCCCTTCTTTCCGATAGGCTTGCCCTCGGGGCCTGAAAAGCCTTGTTTCGGCATTCCGGTCTCTACGTCAACGTGGCCAGGATAACCTTTTCCGTTCCACCACTCATGATGGTCCAGGGCAACCTGGGACGCGGCTTCATCAAAGTCCGATCTCTGGTCAACAAAAAGCCTTGCTCCGGAAATGGTATGCAGTTTCATTATCTCGAATTCGTCTTGGGTGAGGCGGCCGGGTTTTTTCAGAATTTGGTCGGCCACCGCCACCTTTCCAACGTCGTGAAGCATGGCAGCTATACGCAGAATATCGCGTTTTGTCTGGATCTCTTTTTCAGAAATGTTTTTTTTGTTTGCCCAGAGCTCGTAGATTTCAACCGCATACGACCCTACTCGGTTAACGTGAGGTCCAGTCTCCTTTGGATCCCGAAGTTCGGCCATCCGGATCATGCGCAGGATAAGAGCTCGAGTCATCTGTGCCCTTTCCAAAGCCACCGTGGCCGTGCTGGCCAGGTTGAGCATTGTCCTTTCATCTTCATTTGAAAAAGCCGAGGTGTTGGCTTGTTCGTCCTTTGGATTGATGAGCTGAAGCACTCCGATTATGTCACCTCTCACAGTCTTGAGCGGTGTTGCCAGTACCGAATGGGTCTCGTAGCCAGAGGCCTCGTCAAATTCTTGACAGAACCTATAGGGTACCGAACTGTCCAGCTTATAGACATCCGCGATGTTCAGTGTCCGACCAGTGACAGCGGAAAAACCTGCTATGCTGTCTTTGTCAATAGGCACGGCAAAGGTCGTGTAGATGAGCTTTTCTCCTTTAGAGAGCCGCGCCTGAAGCGTGGCGTTTTGAGCATAGGTGAAAAGCAGCTGATCTTCATCGCGTATGTATATGGAACCTGCATCTGCGTTGACAAACCGACGAGCCGCGGTCAATACGTGCTCCATAAGGATGTCAAGATCCTTCACCTGGTTGAGTTCAATGCCCAGGTTGGTCAGGACCTCCAATTTTTCTCGCTCTGTCAGCATGCTGGCATAGTCCGGGGGACGGGTTCTAGCTAGTGCGTTTTCACAGAAAGTTCCGCATAACACAGCGGCCACATATTTTCAAGCAGATCCGTGCTGTTTTAGACCTTGTGCTGTTTGGAAATTTTCATGGGTCGGCATGGTGTTCGGGGAAAGGGCGGATTACGTGTCCAGAACTTTTCTGATGCAGCTAGACAGCTGCTGCATGGCAAAAGGTTTCTGGATAAAACCATCGCAACCACGTTCCAATATGTGGCTCGCTTCGCCGTCTATGCTATATCCGCTTGAAAGAAGGACCTTCACTTGGGGGTTGATTTGTTTCATTCTATCATAGGTCTCACCACCGCCCATGTCCGGCATGATCATGTCGAGGATAACCATGTCAATGCCATCGTTTCTTTCCTGGTAGGTCTCAACTGCTTCTTTGCCGCCCCTGGCGCACAAGACCCTGTAGCCCATCTCCTCCAAGATCTCTTCGCCTACCTCGAGGATCATATTCTCATCGTCCACAAGAAGAATGGTCTCAATGCCCCTGGAAATTTGGGTGGAAGATTGTTTCTCCTTCATGACCTTTCTCTCCGATGCCGGCAAGTAAATATCAAAAGTCGTTCCGCCGCCTTTCTCACTGTTGACATTAATGATTCCACCATGATTCTTTATGATTCCGTAAGCAGAAGCAAGGCCAAGGCCGGTTCCTCTGCCCATTTTCTTGGTCGTAAAGAACGGCTCGAATATCCTCTTTTGGGTGGCTTCATCCATGCCAATGCCGGTGTCTGTCACAGATATCCTTGCATACTTGCCTGGCTCCAAGCCAAAAGGCCTGACGTCCTCATCATGGAGCACAATGTTTTCGGTCTTAATGGACAGGTCTCCTCCTCCTTCTTCCATAGCCTGCCAGGCATTCACGTAGAGATTCAGTAGCACCTGCTCTATTTGTCCGGGGTCTGCTTCCACTGTCAAGGTATCTTGTTCATGACTCGTATGGGTCCTTATCTCTTTTTTGGTGCGGCCAAACATGTGGGAGCTTTTCCGGATCAATTCATTCAAATCAACGGACTTGACCTCGTATTTGCCTCCTCTGGCAAAGCCCAAAAGTTGCCTGGTGAGACCTGCCCCACTTTGGACCATATCCTCCAGCCCCCTAAGGTGATCAAAGTGTGGGTGGTCAGAATCCACATGAAGGGCCATCAAAGAAGCCCGTCCCTGGATACCCATGAGCAAATTGTTAAAGTCGTGGGCAATTCCACCGGCAAGAGTTCCAATGGCTTCCATCTTCTGGGCATGCATAAGCTGCGACTCCAGCTTGCGTTGAGTGGTGATGTCTTTAAAGACTCCCACAACGCCATCCACCTCGTCCTGTGAATTAAGGTTTGGAGCACCGCTCATGATGAAGACTTTGTCAGATCCGTCTTTGCACACGAGCTTGCAGGAAGCATCCGTAATTGTCTCTCCGCCATCTTTTACCCTTTTGAAGAGACCAAGCAAATGTGTGACATCTTCTTTTCGGGCAAAGTCCACAAAACGTTTGCCCATGATCTCATGTCCTTTGTGTCCCAGGATTTTTTCCCAAGCAGGGTTGACATACGTGAATATGCCGTCCGAATCCAAGGTGTAAATAATATCAGGAGAGTTATCAACCAGGTATTGGTATCGCCTTTCTGACAACTGCAATTTCCCGTTGATAATCTCATATTGCTTCTTCAGCCTTTTCTGATCCAAGGCATTTTTCACCCTTCTTAGCAGTTCCTCAAACTCGAAAGGCTTTTTCAGGTAGTCATAGGCCCCCTTCCTCAAAGACTCTATGGCCGAGTCAACAGAGGCATGCCCAGTAACAACGATGACTGACGTCTCTGGGTGTTGACTGTTTATTCGGTCCATGATCTGGAGGCCGTTCATGTCAGGCATGACTATGTCCAGCAGTACAAGGTCAAAATTATTCCTGGCAAGCAAATGCAGGGCCTCCTGGCCACTGTGTCCTGTCTGTGTCTCATAGCCATTGCTGCCCAACAGGATCTTCAGGCTGTCACACATGCGGGGTTCGTCATCGACTATGAGAATGTTATGTGTGTGAGCCATTGCTGCCCCCTAAGCTAGTTTCCATCCGGAAATGGCATCTTTTCGTCCAATCCGGCGTTCTCCGCGGGTTTCCATCCTCAGCGTAGCGCTGCTACGCCTGCGGTGAAAACGGTTGTGCGGCCTTGTCTTGGACGAAGACCTACCATTTCTGAATGGAAACGGATTAGCACCTTTATCAGACACAATTTGCCTTTTTTGGATGGGCACCAGCTAAGCCGTTGCCGGCAAAGTGATTTTGAAGGTCGTGCCGGGCGGATCACTGCTTTCACAGACAATGTTTCCCTGGACTTGCCTGACAATACTATAAGCTATGGACAAACCCAACCCGGCATGTCCATCTTTTTTGGTACTGACAAAAGGTTCGAAGAGTCGAGACTTGACGCTATCGGAAATACCAGGTCCATCATCGCGAATGGTGATTTCCACCTGTCCGGAATCTTTTTTCATCGTTTGGGTCAGTTGCCCTTCAAGCCTGTTTGAGACATGTCTTGTGCGGATGTGAATGTTGCCTCCTTTAGGCATGGCCTCAGCCGCATTCCTGACAAGGTTAATGAAGACCTGTTTTAGACCGTTTTTTTCCGACAAAACCATTGGCGCGGAAGGTTCCAAGTTTAGACGAAAGTTTATCTTGGCGTCAAGCATGAGGGACTCCCATGTGATCTTGACAAGATCTGACAACAGGGAATTGACGTCCACCGGCTCCAGCTGCTTCACCTGGGGTTCAGAAAAATCAGACAATTCGCCGACTATGAGCGAAACGCGATTCAGTTCTTCGTTGATAATCCCCAACTCGTCTTGGGCAGGGTCCCCACCAGACAGCTTCAACTGGAGAATCTTGATGTAGTTCTTTATGATACTGATCGGATTGTTGACCTCGTGTACGACTCTTTTGGCTATGGCAGAAGACGCGGCCAAACGCTCGGACTGGATCAACCTCAGTTGGGCTTGTTTTATATTGTCAGCGTGCAGGGCCAGGGCCGATTGGTTGGCGAGCATTGTTAATAGGGCCGTCTGCTTGCACAAACGATAAATATGGGCTTGTTCTACACCCAAGATTATGACTCCCACACTCTCCTTTTGGGCCACCATGGGAAGGCACAAGATCCCATCCTTTCCAGTCAACCCGATGATCTGCTTGTCTATAATGGACAATTCAACCGTCTCCAGATGGCCAAAGGAATCCAAAGGAGCAGCCTGCTCCAGGGACTTCATCGGGAGGCAGTTTGTTGTTTGAAGGGGAATGAGTACTTCCTTGGTCAGGGTGTCTCTCCTTGGGCCCAGTCCTCCCCGGCCAACCAGGGCCCCTTTTTCAGGGTCATCAAGCAAAAAGAGCATGCTGTTTACATCAAATAACACCTGGAGACCCTGCTTGATAACGTTTAGCAGGGCTTCTTGTCCGTGAGCATGCAACAGATTCTGCAGCGTGCCTTGGAGCAGTGAAAAATCCCGCACCCCGCTCACCAGGTCTCTTTCCTTTTCACGATCCGCATCGGGTGGCATGGCGTCCGGAGTCTCGGGTGGTTCAATCTCTATGCCCAGCGAGTCTGCTATGTGCTCAACTTCTTGCTCGGCCTTTGATACCAGGCTTTCCACATCGGATGGCTCAAAACCGAAGACCTCCAAGGCTGTCTCAAGCCTGGCATCTTGTTCAAGAGACTCCTCAGCGAGTGCGTTTGCCACGAATACGATCTTTACGAGAGGCAGTGCGTCCAATATCCTGTGCACGGGCTCGTGGTGGTAGAGAACGGCATCGGCCATAAACGATTCCAAGTTCCAGCGCCCAATCATCCAAGCCCCGACTTCGCAGTGGGTGGCCCCAAGGCGCCTTTCAGCGGCCAAAAGCAGATCTGGCTTGTCGTGGGATGATTGCAAAATCTCACCGTATTTTTTTGAGAAGTTGACCCACAGGACCAGTTTGCCGATATCGTGAAGCAGCCCCGACAAAAAAGCCTCGTCAGGGGGATCGTATTCGGTTTTTTCTGCAATCAGCTTTGCCAGGGTGGCGCATAGCAGGCAATGACGCCAGAACACCTTCAGCTTGAGCACGCCATCACCTCTGGCTGCGCCAAAGACCTGAAACACAGATGTGCTTACGGCAATATTCTTCACGGCATCCGTGCCCAGCATAAGCAGTGCCTGCCGAATACTGGTCAATCTGGTTGGAAGGCCATAGTAGGCAGAATTGACCATTCTCAAGACCTTTGCACACAAAGACGAGTCTTTGTTGATAATGTGCGATATGTCTTCGATGGTGCTATTCGGGCTGTTGCAGGCCTCAATTAGCTTTAGAAGTATATGAGGAATAGAGGGAAGGTTTCTTGAGGTCTCGATCCTGTCCAGTAGGGGGGGTGAGGGTGATTTCATGGGTTGTCACCGTGAGCCAGAAAGGCTCTGTAGTTCACAGGAAAATATAGCCAAAATATGGCCGAATGTCAATGTTTTAGGGATATGTGGGGTGGGAAGGCAAAACAAAGGTGCCCAACTCAGGCTTGACGGCTTCGAAAAAAGCCCAACTTCTGTGTTGCACTGCATCCTTCGTCATTCGTAATAGAAAGTGCCTAAAGTGAGCTAAAGTGCCTAAAGTTAATGTGAACGCCTTCGGCGTTGTCAATCTCAAGCTTGGGGCCTGCGCCTTCAACAGCACAATCAATAATCTTCAATCTTCACTATTCAATGGCAATGGCCTGCGCCGCATTCCTCAGGATTTGCGCGCCTTGAATTTGGAGCCTTTTGCTGTGCCGTGGAAGCCGGAGAGGCAATAGGTCGATCGTTTGGTAGTGTTTTTTGCTTGTGACGGGCCTGCCTTTTCAGACAGGCACGTTACTGTTGGCTAGTTTCCATCCAGAAATGGCATCTTTCGCCCCGATACTGCGTTCTCCGCGAGTTTCTGTCCTCACCGTAGCGCTGCTGCGTCTGCGGTAGAAACCCTTGTGCGGCCTTGTCTCGGGACGAAATCTACCTTTATCTGAATTGGAAACTGACGCTATAATTTTGACATGAGTTCGTCAGACACCTCTTTGACACTCGGTGCTCCGTCTAACGTGATATATTTGACGTTTCCTTGTTTTTCGGCAAGGTCTTTGAAATAGTAAGCAGACGCCATTGTGCCCGTGTCCGTATCGTAATAGATGCTGTGGCGTTTGTCGATGGCGGTTTCGTCCTGATCATCTGAGCGAGAGGAAAGATCCCCACCGCAAACTCGGCACTTGTCCCCGTCAGGTTTGATGGCATCTATGAAGATGTTGTTAGGGTGGTTGTTGTCGTTGGCGCACAGCCTGCGACCCATGATGCGATTCTTGGCAATTTTTCGATCCAATATCATCTCAACAACCACATCCAGGTTCATGCTCTCAGCCTTGAGGGCCTCATCCAGTTTTACGGCCTGATTCTTGTTTCTGGGGAAACCATCCAGGAGCCAGCCGTTTTTGCAATCGTCCTGTTTCAGGCGATCCAGAATCATTGGGATGGTGATTTCGTCCGGTACCAGTTCGCCGCGGTCAATGTATTCCTTGGCCTTGCCGCCCAGTTCAGTGCCCTTGGAGATATTTTCCCGGAAGATAGCACCTGATTCTATGTGGGAAATGTTGTACTTGTCCTTGACAATCGCCCCCTGAGTCCCTTTGCCACTGCCGTTTGGTCCAAAAGCTAGAATGTTCATACACTTCTCCTTTCTTGGATAGTTTTTGCCGGAAACTGGATCTTTGAATTTGGCAACGCAATGGTTGCGAGATGATCGCAGCCTTACAGACAAACCCGCACGCCGGTTTCAAATACAAAAATCGAGACGTTTTGTCAAGAAGTTTGAGTGGGTGCCTCAATTTTGGCTTGACATGCTGACACAGTTGGGTTTATAAGTTTATGTTTAAACCGATCAAGGATGGAAAAAGATCCATGATGAAAACATACACTGCAAAGCCAACTGAAGTGGACAAGAAATGGTATGTCATTGATGCCACCGGGTGTGTCGTGGGCCGGCTGGCCAGTTTTGTTGCTGCTCGGCTTCGCGGAAAGCATAAGCCCATTTTTACAGCTCATGTGGACACCGGAGACCACGTCGTCGTAATCAATGCGGACAAAGTTACTTTTACAGGTAAAAAGTGGGACCAGAAGATGTACTACCACCACAGCGGCTATGTCGGAGGTCTTAAGTCCATGACCGCCAAACAGCTTTTGGAAAAGCGACCTGAGGATCTGGTCATCCGTGCGGTTCGCGGGATGCTGCCCAAGAACAGCCTCGGGCGTAAGATGATAAAAAAGCTCAAAGTTTATGCCGGACCTGACCATCCGCATACAGCACAGCAACCGCAAGCGTTGGAATTCTAGTGTAGGAGTGTTTTTTATGGCAGAGCTCTATTACGGAACGGGAAAACGGAAAACCGCGGTGGCCAGAACATGGCTAAAATCCGGAGACGGGACCATTACGATCAACAAGAGATCCATCGATGACTATTTTGGCAGGGAGATTGCCAAGATGATTGTGGAACAACCCCTCGTCCTGACTGACACGCATGGGAGCTTTGACGTGTGGGTGAACGTTTCGGGTGGGGGTATATCCGGGCAGGCGGCTGCCGTCCGACACGGTATCACCAAGGCCCTGCTTCAGGTGAATCCGGAGTTTAGGCCGATTCTGAAAGGGGCAGGCTTTGTAACGCGTGATTCCAGGGTCAAAGAGAGAAAGAAATATGGCCAGAAGGGAGCCCGTGCACGGTTCCAGTATTCAAAACGGTAGGAGGTGAACCCAGCGTGCCCAAGGAAGAACCTATTGAGGTCCGTGGCAAGGTTGTTCAGGACATGTCCCACGGCACCTACAAGGTGGAACTGGAAAACAAGCATCAGATACTTGCCCATCCTTGCGGCAAGATGCGTAAATACTCCATCAAAATCTTGCCGGGAGACACGGTAACCGTGGAGCTTTCGCCGTATGATTTGACGCGTGGCAGAATCACGTACCGTTTCAGGTAGTACTGAGAAGTTGAATTCTCCGTAATTGTTCTTGCCCCTGCCTCTTTTCCTGTTTCAGTTGATTATCCCGCGAAATAGCCAGCTATTCTTGTGGTTTTGCTCAATCGGATCGGCTAAATCCGACCCAAATCTGAACGCCAATCCTGCGAAGTTATTCTTGCGCAAGCCCATAGTCGTTGCAGAGAGAGCTCTTTTGACGGCTTCGCAAAAAGTCCAATTTTTGTGTTGCGCTGCATCCTTACCCAAAGGAAAGTGCCTAAAGTGAGCTAAAGTGCCTAAAATGCCTAAAGTTGTAATTGGTGAATTTCCAATCAACAATCTTCAATTTTCACTCTTCACTATTCAATGGCAATGGCCTGCGCCTTGAACTTGGGGCTTTTTGCTTTGCCGTCTAATTTGGACTTTTTACGAGACCATCTCTTTTGGTTTGCAAATTCGAGATCATGTGGTAGGCACGGACAAGTTCACTGACATATCGCTTTTCGGAAAACAACATGACCTGCCTATGTCACTGATGAGCTTGTTGAACTTGGTGTGAAACGGGCGTTGGAAACTTGAGCAGTTGGAAACGGACCTTTTTTTGGAGGCGCACATGGTCAAGGTAGCTGTAATCGGTGCAACTGGCTATGCAGGAGCCGAACTTGTAAGGATCCTCTCAGGTCATCCCCATGCAGAATTGGCGATGATCACTTCGCGACAATATGCCGGGACTGCCTTTTCAGAGGTGTATCCAGCCATGGCCGGGCATGCGGATATGATATGTCAGGGCTTCTCTGAAGAGGCTGTGTCTGAGGCAGCTGAGTTGGTCTTTGTGGCGCTTCCCCACAAGGCGTCCATGGGCGTGGTGCCTGGACTCATTGATCGGGGGAGCAAGGTGATTGATCTTAGTGCAGATTTCAGGTTCAAAGATGCAGCTCTGTATGAGACCTGGTATGAACCCCATGAGGCAAAACATTTGCTCAAGCAAGCCGTTTACGGGCTTTGTGAGGTCTATTCTGATGAAATCAAGAAGGCCTCCCTGGTCGGAAACCCTGGTTGCTATCCGACCAGCGTGCTTCTCCCGTTGCTTCCTCTGGCTAAGGAGACCTTTGTGGACCTGGATAACATTATTGCCGATTCAAAGTCCGGCACAAGTGGCGCGGGGCGCTCACCCGGTCTGGCCACTCACTTTTGCGAAGTCAACGAGGGTTTAAAGGCGTACAATGTGGCAGAGCACCGTCACAACCCGGAGATGGACGAAGTCTTGAGTCGGTTTGCCGGACGCAGCGTCCACATTACTTTTACTCCGCATCTTGTGCCCATGACACGGGGAATGCTTACGACGATGTATGTGGGCCTAAAAGAGACAGTTTCGGCAGGCGATGTAGCTTCTCAACTTAATTCATTTTTTGCAGACAAGCCTTTTGTCCGCATTTGTCGGCCAGGCAGCTTCCCCAACACCATGCACGTGAAGGGCACCAACTATTGTGATATTGGAATCAAAGTGTCCGAGCGCACCAGACAGCTGATCATGGTCTCGGCCATCGACAACCTGGTGAAGGGGGCCTCTGGTCAGGCCGTGCAGAACATGAATATCATGTTCGGATTGGCTGAGACGGCCGGTCTGGATCAGGTCCCGTTTCCCCTTTAGTTTCAGATTCAAGACGGCCCTTTTCCACACTTTCTGCGTCAATCTTGACGGCTTTGTAAAAAGTCCATCTGCGGCGTTGTGCTTCATCCCCGCCCTGTTAAATTCTCGCTGCGCGAGACGGCGGAGCCGATTTAACAGGGTGAATCATTCCGACGTACGATAAACGCCTCATTCCTCAAGATTCGCACGCCTTGCATATGAACTTTTTACAAAGCCGTCTGTCCGTTGACTTTTTACGAAGCCGTCAAGATTGAAACTTGTGCTATTCAAGGCGCAGGTCATTGCCATTGAATAGTGAATATTGTCGATTGAAGATTGTGCGAAGAGCTTTGAGTCTTTTCAATTGTCAATCCTTGACGGGCACTGTCAGGTGTTCATTCAGAAATGGTAGATTTTGGTCCGAGGCAAGGCCGCACAAGGGTTTTCGCCGCAGGCGTAGCAGGGCTACGTCGAGGACGGAAGCCCGCGGAGAACGCCGCATCGGATCAAAATATGCCATTTGTGGATGGACACTAGATCACTTTAGGCACTTCATATCCCATGCTGCAGAATTTCAAACTCATTATCGAATATGACGGCACGGCTTATCATGGCTGGCAGCGTCAAAAGGATGACACGACTGTTCAAGGGGCCATTGAGGAGGCCTTGCAGACCATGACCGGAAAATTCGTCGCGGTGATTGGATCAGGGCGCACCGATGCCGGAACACATGCTGTGGGCCAGGTGGCGAACTTTACTGTTGATACAAGACTGACACCTGAGATTTTGAAAAAAGGCCTGACCAGCCTGCTTCCTGAAGACGTCGTGATAAGGGATTGCGAGGCAGTTCATCCCTCATTTCATGCTCGACACGACGCCCTGAGCAAGGTTTACGATTATTGCATCTTGAACAGGCCCGTGCCTGCGGCCCTGTTTCGGCAGTATGCCTGGTACATCAAGGCCAATCTCGACCTGGATGCCATGAGAATGGCTATGGTTTGCCTCGAGGGTCAGCACGATTTTTCAGCTTTTGAGGCCAGTGGCAGCCCCAGGTCCGATTCTGTTCGAAGGGTGATGTCCCTGGCCTTGACAGGCAAGGATGCAGACGGCTACGTGGTATTGAGCATTGAGGCTAACGGTTTTTTGCGGTACATGGTGCGAAACATTGTGGGCACCCTTGTGGATGTTGGGCTGGCAAAGATCTCGCCAAAAGATTTTGAGAGTGTTCTGATCTCAAAGGATCGAAAACAGGCCGGGATCACAGCTCCTGCTCACGGGTTGTGCCTGAGGGAGGTCAAATATGGATCTCATCCCCCTTTAGCCGGCTGACAAATCCAAGAGGGTTCTTATTGAACAGTGTCGAACTACCATATATTATAATCCACCGCTCCTTGACACCTGATTCCATTTTTCCTATATTCCCTGAATCAAAAGGCGGGATTCTACTTAACGAGTTCCCATTTAAGATGTCCTAACCCAAGAGACAAGTGAACCATCAATCTTCTGAAAAATACGCAATTTTCAAGCTGTTCATAACCAACGAACATACCATAATGGCCATATTGGGCGCTATTGTGGGCCTGGCCGGTGGTTTTGGAGCCATTGGTTTTCGGTATCTTATAGGGTTTTTTCAGACAGTTTCTTATGGGTCTGACGGCAGTTTGCTTGAGCTGGTTCAGCTTACACCATGGTATCTTCGGATGTTGATCCCCGCTCTTGGGGGTTTGGTGGTGGGTTCTGTTGTCTATTTGCTGGCCAGAGAGGCTAAGGGGCACGGTGTTCCGGAGGTCATGGAGGCTGTCACCCTAAGAAGCGGTATGATTAGAAAACGCGTCGTTTTTGTCAAGTGTCTAGTATCTGCCGTCTGTATCGGCACTGGGGGTTCGGTTGGAAGGGAAGGACCGATTGTCCAAATTGGATCCGCTATTGGTTCGAGCATAGGCCAGGTGCTTAGGGTTTCAGCTGATCGCATCAGGACCCTGGTGGGCTGCGGGGCTGCCGCCGGCATTGCCGCCACCTTCAATGCTCCCATAGCCGGTTCCATGTTTGCCCTTGAGATCATCCTTGGTGATTTTGGCCTGGCCACATTCAGCCCTATTGTTATCTCCTCGGTTGCAGCCACGGCTGTTTCGCGCCATTTCCTCGGGGATGCTCCGGCATTCATTGTCCCTGCCTACGAACTCGTCAGCGCCTGGGAACTTCCCTTGTATGTTATCTTGGGCCTTTTCTGTGCGGGGGTCGCCGTGACCTTTACCAGAGCGCTTTATCGGGCAGAAGACATCTTCGATAGCCTGAAAATCCCCGAGTATCTGAAGGCTGTGGTAGGGGGATTGATGCTGGGCATGATGGGGCTTCTTTTCCCCCATATTTTGGGTGTAGGTTATCCGGCCATTGATCTGTCTCTCATGGAGAAGCTTTCTTGGTGGGTCATGTCCCTGTTAGTGGTATTCAAGCTCCTATCCACATGCATTACCATTGGTTCAGGCGGATCTGGCGGCATCTTTGCCCCTTCACTTTTCCTGGGGGCCATGGCGGGCGGATTCTTCGGGACGGGCGTACACCGTATCTTTCCTGAAATGACAGCCTCTCCCGGGGCCTATAGTCTTGTGGGTATGGGAGCAGTGGTCAGCGGGACCACTCATGGACCCATAAGTGCAATATTGATTCTCTTCGAGATGACGGGTGACTACAAGATTATCCTTCCCCTTATGATTGCCTGTATCGTAGGCTCCGTGGCAAGTGGCCAGATGTTAAGGGATTCTATCTATACCTTAAAGCTTGCAAGGAGGGGAGTAAACATCAAGGCAGGAAAAGAGGTGAATGTCTTAAGGTCAATATCTGTTAAAGATGTTATGAATTCTGAAGTAGAAATCGTACCTGAGGACTTAACCTTGGAAAGATTAGCCCAAAAGATATCCAAGAGCAAACATAACAGCTTTCCTGTAGTGAATGAGAAGGGTCATCTGACAGGTGTTATCACGTTTGTTGATTATCATGATGTGGTCTTTGATGCGCACCTGAAAGATCTGGTGGTGGTCAAAGAGATTGCCACTGCGGAGGTAGTCACAGTGTCACTTGATGACAATCTTTACCATGCCATGGAAAAAATCACCTTAAAGGATTTTTCTATTCTACCTGTTGTCTCCCCAAATAACCCGTCCCAATTGCTGGGAGTTTTGACCCGCAGGGATGTCTTCAGTGCATATAACAACGCCGTGATCAAAAAATCCATCCTTCCTGGATAGGTCCTGAAGTTGGACGAACCTTTTCTTTTTCAAGTGAATTGCCTTTTGGTCCGATGTCTGGTACTTGGATGCTTCGTTATTGAAAAATCATTGTTCGTTATCCGATTGGCCGTTTTCGATTACACAATTCACGAAAAGTTGGGCCAAGAAATGACCTCAGGATGACGTTCACCTTGTGGCTCGAAAAGCCTCAAGCGAGCGCATTAAGGGAGAACTCATCATGCTTGTATCGGAACGAATCAGAGCAATCAAACCGTCAGCTACTTTGGCCATAAACGCAAAGGCCGTTGCCATGCGACAATCTGGAGTGGATGTGATCAGCTTTGGGGTTGGTGAGCCGGATTTCGATACTCCCGAACACATTCGGCAAGAGGCCGTCCAGGCCATGGAGGAAGGCTTTACGCGCTATACGGCCGTAGGGGGCATCCCTGAGCTAAAGAAAGCTATCATTGAAAAATTCCTGCGAGACAATAATCTGAGTTACGAGATTGACGAGGTCATGATCTCCTGCGGGGGCAAGCACGTGCTTTACAATCTGGCTCAAGCCACCCTGGACCCGGGTGATGAGGTGGTCATTCCTGCCCCATACTGGGTCTCCTACCCCCCCATAGTGGTTTTGGCAGGGGGCAAGCCTGTGATTGTGGAAACAAGAGAGTCCGAGGGTTTTAAGTTGTCTCCAGGTGCCCTTGAAGAGGCCGTCACAGAACGAACCAAGCTCTTGATTCTGAACAGCCCTTCGAATCCGACCGGCTCAGTCTACACTCAATCGGAACTGGAAGCCCTGGCAGATGTGATAATGAGGCATGATATCCGTGTGGTCTCAGACGAGATTTACGAAAAACTCATTTTTGATGAAAAGCCCTTTTCCAGCATTGCCCAGGTGAGTGAAGAGCTCAAGGCGAGGACTTTTGTTGTCAACGGCGTGTCCAAGACCTATGCCATGACAGGTTGGCGCATAGGGTATGTGGCCGGACCTCGCGAAGTCATTGCAGGGATGACTAAGATACAGAGCCAAAGCACCTCAAACCCCAATTCCATTGCCCAGAGGGCCGCCGTTGCCGCCGTGGGCGGACCACAGGATTCAATAGCCGTGATGGTTCAGGCCTTTGACGAGCGGCGCAGATACCTCGTGGAACGTCTCAATGCCATGCCGGGTGTTAGCTGCAATATGCCTGGTGGGGCCTTTTATGCGTTTGCGAATTTTGGCACGCATTTTGGAAAAAATACAGAAGGCAAAGGTATTGAGGGATCCGCCGATCTATGTGAGTATCTCTTGACAGAGGCAAGGGCAGCCCTTGTGCCTGGGGTTGCCTTTGGGGCCGACGATTTTGTCAGATTTTCCTATGCAACAAGTCTCGGTAATATTAAGAAGGGGCTGAGTAGGATAGAGGAAGCGCTGCACAAACTGGCACCCGGCCCCTAGTCAATGGTCAGAGGTCGTTTGAGAATCACTCATGACCAATGACCAATGACTGAGGCTCAGAACTAACGGGCATTCCTTTTTGATGCCTTAAGCGGATTGAGTTTGGCCTTTTTTGCCTTGCCTTGGGCCTTAACGTGAGTGGCAAGGTTACAATGGCCGTTTTTCCACCTGACCGAAGGGTCTGGGCAGGCGGTGCAGTACCACCCGGAGGGAAACTCAGAGGTACGATTGCATCCATTGCATTGCTCCACTGTGTGGTGGCAAACGCCACCGTTGAAGGAACAGCCTTTCTTGGCCATAAAAACACACTCCATGCCCGGCTTAACCGTTGTACAGTCCATCGGAATCACCCCCTTTCTGGTTAACGTAGTGTTGCAGAGAGCAAACGAAACCATATTTTCTATCAACCTTAGAGCTTGTTGTCAAGCGCTTTTTCAGCCTTTGGTCTTTTGCCCGAATTCTTGACAGTGTCAATTCGCCTGTTGCATTCGTATTCCCTTGGTTTTGTCCACATTTCGGCAACTGGGCCATTTTTGATGAGCATTTTCCAGTTGTTTTCCCGGTTGGGGGATTGGAACGCTTCTTGCAGGACCTAGCCGTTCATGATAGCTGTAAAAACGGCTTCAGCAAGTGGTATTGGAGACATACTGAGACTTTTGAAAAATGTTCAATTCAGTTCAAGTTGAAGGAAGACGAAAATTTTAACCACAGGAATACATTGAGTATTTCGAGGATTAAGATTTGAGCCTGACGCAGACACGGAGTGAAGCATAGCGCTCAATTGGGCAAAAGAGGACATTTTGGAAAGGTCTCTTAATGGTCTTGTGAAAAGTTCGAATTAGACGGCAAAGCAAAAAGCTCCAAGTTCAAGGCGCGCAAATCCTGAGGAATGAGGCGTAGTTACTATACTCCGCAGTGACGAAGGATGCAGCGCAACACAGAAATTGGAC
>SDBT01008800.1_pt1 | contig 16443 bp, 16 predicted proteins | sample 2277101 | NCBI WGS metagenome assembly SDBT01 (sample SAMN10404973, study PRJNA504765) | marine sediment metagenome | isolation source: marine sediment core GS10_PC15, 103 cmbsf | place: Arctic Ocean: Southern Knipovich Ridge | collected 2010 | reverse complement strand
TTTCATGTCATATAAGGGGAATTCCTGTTTGGATCAGTTCGTCCTTCACCTCATCATACAGGGCTTGATGCTCAGGCGTAGGGGTCAATGTTTCGAGATCGTACAGTTCCTCAAAAGATTTCCCTGCCGGTGCCTCTTCAATCAGGATCTTATCCCTGTATTTGCCATGGAGCTGCTCAACAATATGCGCTGCCTGTTCCCTTTTCATGCCGGCAGCTGCGTGCGCGACTTCGGCAAACAGACGTGCCATCAGCGGGCTGACGTTGTTGTAACCCATAGGTTCCGCAGGCCTGGGGCCGCTCACGTTGCTGCCGCTGGTTACCGCTGTAAGCGCCAGAGCGGAGAACTCTCGCGCGTACTGGGCAGAACCTGGCCTGCCTGTTGTTGTGTGGCTCGTGGTTGCAATAATGTGACTGTTCCTCGCTACCGCCTGATTGGCCAGGCCGGCAAGGAATAAAGAGTGCTGGTTAGTCTGCTGTTTAAACTTAATGTGCTGTGGGCCTATATGAGCAATCTCACCGCCGAGAAGGACAGAGGCTATGAAAGACGCAACCGCAACTATCGCGGTGCCATCAGGCCCTCCCCCGTACCCGCCGATCAGAGGCGTGAAGGCGATGTAAATGGGACATCCGTATGCCAGGTAATATGCCAGCCGCGTCATCGTAACATCATCCACCTGCAGTTCTGAGATCAATACCATGGCTCGTGGATCGGTGGAGCGCAGGCCCCAGGCCTCGCTGGTGCATGCGATTTCTCCTGAAGCCATTACAGCATGTCCCGCTATAGCCATTCCGGGACGCCCGGCGCGCATAACCGATTCTCGTGACCACTGGCCGTACAGTACCGCGGCCCGGCTCGCAAGGCCCGAAGTAGGCCGAATAATCTGACCGTCCAGCTCCTTGATATAGCCGGGAAAAAAAAGCGCGTCTATAATGCGCTCCTGTGCAAAGGCTTCGTTTAATCTCACAAACATACTTTCGTGGGTATCGGCATTGAATGGACCGCTGAAGATAAAAGGCATGCGGGGATCTTCCACATTTCTGTGATGGATGGCCACCGCGTCCTTGCCCTGTCCCATCGTCAGCCGGGACGGGGTGAAGCGAAGTGCTGAATCTATTTCCTCAGCACTGAATTCGATTACCCTGCTCGAATTCATGCTGTAGAGACCTGTGTGGAGAATAAGCTCTTTACCCGCCTGCCAGCAGCGGTCGGCAAGATCGTCGTCAAGATTCACAAGAGTTTTACCATCCCAGTTGATGTTGTACTTTTTTTGTAATTCCGGCACTCCGGCAGCCACTCTCTTCATTAAAAATTCATTCGACTCCATCAGGAGGCCGCGTTCCCCTCTTCTGGTAATTTCCTTAAAATTCATTTTGCCCATACCTCCCGCTTCCCGTCCAGCAGTTTGACCGCCTCATAGGCACCCCGGGCATAACCGTTTGCTCCAATCTCATCAGCCCAGGCCTGGGTTACAGGTGCCCCGCCCACAATGGTAAAATACTTATCTTTCAATCCCCTGTTGCCTATAAACTCAATAATGTCACGCTGATAAAGCATTGTAGTGGAGAGCAGCGCTGACATGCCTATAATATCCGCGTTCCGGCTGGCAGCCGATTCTATAAACCGCGAGGCCGGAACATCAACACCCAGATCATGCACCTGATACCCGTTAGCCTGCAGCATGGCCACAACGACAATTTTCCCGATATCGTGGATATCTCCCTGAACTGTTCCTAAAACAACAATGCCCTTCTTTTTAAGCTCGCCGCCGCCTGCTTTGATCGCCTCTTCAAGAACCGCCATGCCCGTCTTCATAGCATCAGAAGCAAGCATAAGCTGCGGGAGAAATATTTCCATCCGGTCAAATGCATCTCCCATTTCCCTGATCGGCCCGGCAAAGCCTTTATCCACTGCTTCAAGCAGATCGATCCCTGTTTCCACCGCTTTTCTTGCCGCGGCTTCAGCGGCATCACTGTTGTAAGACTCTATACTCGCCCTCATACCGGCAAAGATCTTATCTTTATCAGCCATACATTCCTCCTGTATACAAAATGATGTGGCGGCAGCCTGATTTTCTCACACTTTTTGATTACCTGAACCGAACAATCCCAGTTTTTTTCCGATTCCCATTTCCAGAGCCAGCTTATAGACTTTATAGGAGAGGCATGTATCCACGATAGCCATTCCGATCGGGGAGAAAAAAACACGTTCTTCAGGCGCCGCGCGGCCCGCTTTTTCACCGCTAACAATCTGGCCCAGTTCGATAATCTCTTCTTTCTTTATTAATCCTTTTTTAATCATCAGCGCGATCACCGGCGTTTCCCGGTGAAGAACATGTTCAAGCCCGTCAACTACAACCCTATCGGAGCTGGTAACTACCGCGAACTCCTCCTCCTGATAAGAGCCGACGGCGGAAAAGAAACTCCCCCTTTTCATCCACGCGTCCATCACAATGGGCTCATCCGCCACAGTAACGGTAACAACAATATCCGCGTCTCTTACAGCAACTTCCGCGCTGTCAACCGCTTTCACTGTCAGGGAAAATTTCTCACTCATCTCACCGGCAAATTTTTCTGCCGCTTCACGGCGGATATCAAACGCCCGGACCTCTTTCAGACCAGGAATAACAATCTTTAATGCCTCGATCTGCATACGGGCCTGCACTCCCGTGCCGATAATAGCAGCGCTTTGAGAGTCTGGCCGGGCCATATACCTTGCCCCCACACCGGTAACCGCGCCTGTTCTCATCGCGCTTAAAAGAGTGCAGTCCATGACTGCCAGAGGGACCCCCTTCCATGAATCGTTCAACACAAAGAAGCCTGTCGCCCGCGGAAGCCCGTGCCTCACAGGGTTTTTAGGGAAACCTGCGATCCACTTGATACCGAAAACATCGTAATCACCGCCCACGTAGCCGGGCATGGCATTACCCCGACCGCGTTCGCGTTCCCCCAGGTCAAGCACAGTCTTGAACGGCAGATTGGTCAATCCCTGATGATGCAGCCGGAAAGCATCCTCTACCGCGTCCATGGCCATCTCCATAGTCACCCCGGCAGCACGGATATCAGTCTGGTTCAAATACAAAAATTCAATATCGTTCATGAAAAATACATCTCCCTGAATTTTTCTCCCTAATTACGATACGTCGATTCCCTGCTTTCAACTTCGAGTGCGATACGCTCCAGTTCTGCAGCCATTTCGGACGGCAGTGGGTCCACCTGATGTTCGCTCAGGATCTGCAGGACTTTTTCATGTGCCTTATCGACCATGCTTTTACTGCCGCCGCTTTCCCACCTCTCCCGTGTCTGACGGTCGGCCAGCAGGGGGAGGAAATGCTCATCCTCGATAAATCGCATGGTATGTTGCTGTTTCAGATAGTGCCCCCCGGGCCCGACACTGTCAGTCACGTTAACGGCGAGGGTTTCATCGTTCACTTTCACTCCCTCCAGAACCCGGAAAAGCCCTTCAGCTATCTCGTTATCCATGACCAGGCTCTCTTTGCTGATGGTCAGAGCACCCTCCATAGTCCCGGGATAAAAGATCTTATTGACACCCCCCATGGCAGCCATGGCCAGGATCAGGGTCTTTTCATAACCCGCCTGAAAATCCAGGAGTTTTGAATCCGTTGCAGAAGCGGTCCCCCTGCATGGAATATTGTAGAAATGTGCTATCTGCGCGCTGGCCGCATTGATCAGCCCCATCTCTACCGCTCCGATGGCAATCCTGCCGATCCGCATATCCATGATTGATCCGCAGGTGCCGTACCAGACTGGATTTCCAGGATTTGCCAGTTGAATTATGGTGATGCCGCTTATCACATCCGCGGTCTGCAGGGCCAGCAGCCCGGCAATAGTCACAGGAGAAGTGGCCCCTGCCTGGGGCTCGCTTGTCACATCAATGGGCTGTCCGTATCGGGCAAACTCCAGCGCCCCTTCCATCTGGTCGAGATCGTGGTGCAGCGGAGCCACGGGATTGTCCGTAGTAAAGGTATAGGGCCTGCGTTTAAGCTCCTCCTCACCGCCCGCGATTACTGCAGCCATCCGCAGGCAGTCCTCCGCCATGATCCTCTCACGGGAGGTAGCCTTTACAGGTTTGCTTGAATTACGAACCGATTCAAGGTAGCCGTAGACATGGGTGGCTCGGATCGGGACTTTGTCTATCCGGGGCATGATCGCGCCTGAATGAAGCAGGTGATAGCAGGATAGATAATCCGCCAGCTTCACCAGGTGCCCGACATCCTCCAGGGTAGTGAGATGGGTCTTTCCGCTTTCATAGTCATAACAGTTGAGCCTGCCGATCATCGGCTCGTAATGAAGAGACCCTGTGGATACTAAAACATTCTTTTCCGGATTTCGAGCATAAACGGTAAATGATGAAGGAGCCCGGTTTAACGCTTCCTCAACAATGTAGCCCGGGATCCGGCAGACCATCGTCTCCTTGTCCACGCGAGCGCCTGCCCTTCCCAGCAGGTCCCGGGCTGCCGGTGCTTTCACAAGCACACCGGTGTTCCACAGTATCTCCAGGGCCGCCCGGTGAATATCATAGATCTGGTCGTCAGACAGCACTTTTAGACTTGGCCTGAAATTCACAGAATTACCTCCAGATTTACCTACCCGGGAACTTCACTTACCCCTTTTCCCTGTTATGTTTCCAGATCGAATATCCTATCATCGCCAGAACAGTAATAACATAGGGAAAAGCAAGTATGAAATCGGCGGGTATATTTATTGCCCCCTGGGCGTAGTTTGACAGACTCTCGGCAAACCCGAACACAAAAGATGCGATCACAATCCCCATAGGTGTTTTGTTTCCAAGATAAATAGCCACCAGTGCGATCCATCCCCTGCCGGACGTAATATTCGGCACAAAGGCGCCCATTTTAAGGGTAAGCAAAGCCCCGGCCAGGCCGCAGGTAAAACCGGAGATAAGTATTCCAGCCATCTGATAATTCCTCGGCTTCATTCCAAGAGAGGTTATGGTGCCGGGATCAAGGCCTGTACCCCGGATTCTGTATCCGAAGGGCGTCCGGTAAATCACTACTGCCGCCAGAATAACAATCACCCAGCTCAGATAGACAAAGATATTATGTCCGATCAGCAGGTCGCCAAGCACAGGTACCCGCTGCAGAACAGGAATGGAAAGCTCGGGCAGACTGGCGATCTCAAAGCGGATAACTCCTTTGTTGCCGAAGATCCGGAAGGCAAGCACCACTGTGAGGCCGGAAGCCAGCATGTTTGTAGCCAGGCCGGATATAAAAATATTCGCCCTCAGGTACAGGCTGACGTACCCGAAAATTAGTGCCACCAGCATGGAAGAAATGATCCCCAACAGAACACCGGCCAGGAGGCTGCCCGTATAGCTGGCAAAGACAACGCTGAAAAAGGCCCCGATAAGCATCAGCCCTTCCAGGGCTATATTGAGCATACCGGCAAGCTCCGTAAACAGGCCCCCGGTGGCCGCAAGAAGGAAGGGTGTCATGATACCAACGGCATTGTGGACAAGGGGTATGGAAAATCCGCTGTTGTTCATGCCTTTACCCTCCTCCTGTATTTGAAGAAACCGTGAACAGCCTGGGCTGTTACCAGATAAAAAATGACCGACTGAACGAGGGCCGCGATTTCAAAGGTGACATCCGAGTGCAGCATGGCTGCTTTGGCCCCGGCATCAAGGTAGGCGAAAAACAGGGCTGCCGGCAAAACACCCAGCGGGTGGTTCCTGGCAATCAGGGCAACCGCGATACCGTTCCATCCCATCCCATATGAAAACTCCTTTACAGCCATGTGGTAGGTACCAAGAATGGAAATACTTCCAGCAAGCCCGTGAAAGGCTCCACTCATCACCATGGGCATCACAAGATAGGTGGAAACATTTATACCGCCGTAGCGGGAAAACTCCCTGTTCAGCCCGCACATGCGTATCTCATATCCCCGGTGAGTATAATACATGAAAAAAAAGACTAAAACAGCAGCCAGAATGGCAAAGAAGGCACTTATGTTCAGCTTGGAGGGCGGAAATATTCTCAGGAAATGGTACTGTTTTGCGATGGCATAGGTTGCGAGAAGGTTATTCTGTGGATCATCGAGAGGCCCTGTAATGAAGTAATTTACAATCAGAACCACCGCGCCGGATAAAAGGAAGGATGAAATCAGTTCATTGGTTCCCCATTTCATCTTAAAGAATCCGGAAGAACCGGCCAGAACCGCGCCGGTAACAAGGCCTCCCGCCAGAGCCAGAAAACCACCGAGAAAACCGCTGGCTTCCGGAAGAACCAGGCATACCACTGTGGCTGTCAGGGCTCCCGAATAGACCTGGCCTTCCCCTCCAAGGTTAAATACCGACGATGTGAAGGCAACAGCAATACCCAGACCGGTGAATACCAGAGGGATGGAAGCGTTGAGCATGTTCCCAAAATAGTACTTGTTTGTGAAGGGCCCGACAAAGAAATAATAGATTGTTTTTCCCGGTTCTTTGCTCAGCAGGAAAATCAGAACAATGGCAATAATAAATGAGATTACAAGAGTAATTATTAACCCGGCTGTATTGACAAAGACACCTCTCAGTTTCTTCGGCCACCTCATACCGCTACCCTCTTAACCTCGAATCATCTTTCAGTCCGAGCATGTACTCACCGATCAGCTCCCTGGTCATTTCCCGGGTATTGGCCAGGGTTGCCGCGATCCTTCCCCTGAACATAACTACCACAGTGTCTGCCAGAGAAAGGATCTCATCAAGATTGGAAGAAATGAGCAGCACCGCGACCCCCTGCTTGCGGATCTCGAGTATTTTTTCATAAATAAATTCACTGCTTGCCACATCCAGGCCCCAGGTCGGCTCGGAAAAAACAATAAAATTTGCTTTCGAAGCAAGCTCCCGCGCAAGAATCACCTTCTGGATATTACCCCCGGAAAGAGTTCCGATAGGTACCCTGGGGTCGCCATCAATGAAATAGTGCTCTGTGAGCTCTCTTGCGAAATCCTCAACCTGCTGCTTTTTAAAAATCCCTGCAAAGAGAAAATTGTGATGAATGGATATGATCAAGTTCTCCAGCACGGAAGACTGAAGGCTTGAACCCCGACGCAGCCTGTCAGCCGGCACATAGGCCAATCCCCGCCCCCTCAAATCCAGAGCGGTCATGCGGGTAACATTCCTGTCATCATGAAGTATCAGGCCCTCGCTTACCCTGCGCAGGCCGCTCACCACATCCTCCAGCTCATCCAGTCCGTTTCCGCTCACACCGGCCACTCCAACGATCTCTCCAGCGCGCACCTTCAGATTCACCCCGTCAAGCAACGGTCTGTCACGCCCCCTTTCTTTCAAAACCACTCCTTTCAGTTTTAGAATAGCCCTTCCAGGGGTAAAGGGTTCCCGTTTAAATTGAAAGGTTATACTTTTCCCTACCATCAATCTGGACAGCTCCCGCTCATCCACATCTTCAGTTTGCCTTACTGCCACAACCCTCCCCCTGCGCATGACAGTAATCCTCTGAGAAATCGCCTTTACCTCACCTAATTTATGAGTAATAATGATAATCGTCTTCCCGATAGACCGGAGATTCCGGATAGTATCAAACAGCTTCCGGATCTGCTGTTCTGTTAATACCGAAGTGGGCTCATCAAAAATCAGGAGGTCTGCCCTCCGGTAGAGAATCTTGAGAATCTCCACAAGCTGCTTCTGTCCGACTGTCAGCCGGGAGACGCAGAGGCAGGGATCAATATTGAATCCGTACTCTTCAATAACTTTATTCACGTTTTGTACTGTTTTTTTCCGGTCAAAAAAGATACCCCGCTTTCTAGGCTCAATGCCCAGAACCACGTTCTCCGCGATACTGAACTCGGGGATGAGACGAAAATGCTGATGGACCATCCCGATACCCAGACGATTCGCGTCCAGGGGGCTGTAAATGTGTACCTCTTTGCCGTTCAGCAAAATCTTCCCCTGGTCCGGGGACTCAAGGCCGTAGAGTATCTTCATCAGTGTGGTTTTTCCGGCACCGTTTTCACCCACCAGGGCATGGATCTCTTTCCGCCGTACTTCAAAGGTCACGCTGTTGTTGGCAAGAACATTGTTTTCAGGGTAAAGTTTGGTTATCTCCTGCATGCTCAGGTAGGGTATAGGGTTCATCTTTTAAATAATCCAGAGAAATTCTATGCGCAGGAGAGCTGGAGACACTCCCCCGCACATTTTTTCACAATAAAGTTCAGGAACCTCTGTTCGAGCAATATGTGTGAATATCTTCAAATTACAGCTCGGGGACCTCGAAGGAAACCTCCCCGCTTCTCATCTTTTTAACGACTCCGTCCATGGCTTTTCTCACATCCTCTGATACATTGTCGATGTAGAGAGGATCGTCATCGGCAAAATCCACATAACCATCGCGCGCGTGAACGATTTCCGCTTTTCCATAGGGAAGTTTACCCTCTATTGCCAGTTTGAGCTTTTCATACACAGCCCTCTCCTGATCCAGTATGCCGCATCCCACAATTGTCCCCGGGGCTATTTTGTACTCATTACTGTCAAAAAAGAGCACGTACTTACCCCGATCCTGAGCCGCCTTGATTACACCCTGGTTTGCCCCTCCGGCAATAACGAGAATTACATCCACTCCGGCATCGATCATGCTGTCGGCAAGGTCAGCCGCCTTGTTGGCATCGTACCAGTTCCCGATCACCCTGTAATCGACCGTGATGTTGGGGTCCACTGCCCTGAGCCCCATCTCATATCCGGGCTTCATCATCTTGGTAAGTGCAGGATACTCCTGGGCTACTATCATACCAGCCTTGAGGTCGGGATTGGCCCCGGACATACCGCTCTTTGTCACCAGCCCGCCCAGATAGCCCACGAAGTATGCCTGTTCCACCTGGTTGTAAAGCAGGGTGTAGAACTGGGGATGGCCGTCAAAATACGCATCCATGTTGAGCCATTTCTGATCAGGGAAATTTTCGGCCACTTCCATGCTCACAAAGGGCATGGCCGGATTGGAGGTGACAATCACCTCGTATTTTCCCATGGCCGCGAGGGAGTTCATCTTCTCTGTCCATTCCGCCTGATTAAAACCCGCCTCGATCACTTTGAGAGAGACATGGCCGTACCCGGCGATAGCCCTCTCGGCTCCCGCCACCATCTGTTCGTACAGGGGGCTTCCGGCCACGACACCGGGAACAAAAATAGCGACATCAAAGGGCTCCTTCTTTTCTGCCTCCGGCGCTGCTTCCTCTCCGTGCTCCTCTTTCTCCTCTGCCTTTGGAGCTGTCTCTTCAGGCTCTTCCTTCTTTCCACCCGCGAACAGAAGAGCAGGAACAAGCAGACAGAGGATCGCCGCAGCGATCAGTAAAAAGCTCCTCTTTCTTTTCATAAAACGCTCCTTAATTATGGTTATTTGTTTAAATACCTGTATTTTACATGTTAAGGGACAGCCTGAATTTACGTATATCAGTCAAAAGTTATAGAGTAATAACATACTTAATGGTGCAAATTTATCCACCCGCCATCGCAGCGGCCAGAACAATCGTCTGTTCATCCTCAAGTTCCCGGTCCCCCGGATCTGAAACCCGGGTCAGGCCCCCTGAGAGATTCCTCACAAATAGCATCAACCCTCTCCTGATCCTATCATTTTCCAGAACTCTGATTCCCTTTTCCTTTCCAATGAAGTGCTTCTCAAGCTCCTTCAGCGCCTGCAATATGGTAGGATATTCATTACCCTTTACAGGAGGGAGAAAGAGTGTGACTCTGTCTGTCCCGGCTTTGTCCCGAAGCTGTGTCAGAAACTCAAAGTGAACATTCATCTATGGTTTTATCCATTAATAGCTGGTACTTCGTACCAGAGAAAGCTGATCATCTCCCTGTTTACGGGTTGTTCCACAACCTCTGATCAGGCTGTCCCATGCAACAGAATGTACCTATAATGCTTTATATTACACAGGAAATTGTGTCTAAATAGCTATTGTATATGTTAAGGGACAGCCTCAATTTAACCCTATTTAGCAGTAATGCCAGCTATATTCCTCTATTTCCAGCTCCCGCAGCTTCTCCCGTGTAGGAACACCTTCTTTTGTCCAACCCCTCGCCTCGTAGTACTCATCGAGCATTGTTTCGAACTGCTCACGCTTCATTACGGCTCCCTCTGAAGCCTCGCCCTTGATCGGTTCATAGCACCTGCCCGGCAGGCAGTCATCCGCACGCGAGAGCCCCGCTCCGAGGTTAAAGAGTTTTTCCAGGTTCCAGATCCTCTCCCCTGTTTTCAAAAACTCCTTCAGGGACAACGCCCTCCCCACTGCGGCTTCCACGTACCGCGGGTAAATGGAGGGATCACTTACAAACTCATGGAAACGGCAGGAGACCAGGGTAAAAATTGCGTTCACTTTATCCTGTATCTCTTTTACAAGCACGGCTTTTCCATCGACAGTGTCCATGTCGATCTGGCCGGTGATCTCGGCGCCTATGGGAGCTCTTTTATGGCAGGCACCCCGGTTGCTTGTGGCAAAGGCCAGACCTGTCCCTTTCATCCTGCGGGGCATCCATGCGGCAAAACCAGAGTTCTTTATCTGCATTGCCTTTGCCAGGGCCTGTGAACCTTTCTCTTCGGCTGCCCTTCCCGGACCCCGGGCCAGCAGGTCTCCTATCCCCTCCCGTTCTCCTATCCTGCGTAGAAGCCCAAGAACAGAATCCCTTTCTCCAAACTTTAAATCAAGGCCCGGCTCCTCCAGAGACCCCGCCTCTGCCATCTCCAGAGCCCATGCCACCGTAACTCCTGTGGTCAGGGTATCCATCCCGTATTCCTCGCAGATCTGGTTGGCCTCCACCAGGGTAACAGGATCGTCGATCAGAAGGTCGGAGCCGAGGGAGAACATAGTCTCATATTCAGGACCTCTGAGCCAGGAATCACTGTTATCGTGCTTTTTAAACTTATGCAGCATTCCGCAGTGTACCGGACAGCAGAAGCAGGCGACGGGCCGGGTATAATATTTTTTCGCAAAGGCATATCCGTCTATCTCTGAAAACCCTTTAAAACTGCCGTATTCATGATTACGGGTGGCAAGGCCGCCCCTTCCGTTGACAAGGCCCATGCCGGCACCGGTACCGACCCTGGAAAACATGCCCACAAGATTGTACTCCTCCGCGCAGGCAGCTTTTAGTACCTTCATATCCGCGGTCACAAGTTTTTGAAAATCACCCGGGTGTGCAACCTCAACACCACGTGTGCCTCGAACGGCAATTCCTTTGACCTTTTTGGACCCTAAAACCGCGCCTGCACCTCCTCTGCCAAAGGTGCGAGTCTCAGAAAATATCGAGGCCATCGCCACCGACTTTTCCCCCGCCTGTCCGATGGATAGTGTGCGAACATCCTCTCCAAACAGCTCTTTCATGTAATTTTCAGTCACCCGGGTCCCTTTCCCGGTCACCTTTTCGGCGCTGTGAAAACTCACACGTCCGTCTTCAATAAGGATTATTGTCCAATCTGCAGACCTGCCCTCAAGAATAATGCCGTCAATTCCCGAGAACTTGATTTCAGCGCCTAAAAACCCGCCCGCGTAGCAGTTCAGGATGGTACCTGTAAGCGGTGACTTTGTTACAACGCAGGTTTGTGGAGCCATAGGAGCGTTCGTTCCTGTAAGGGGCCCGACGTTAAAGATCAATTTATTTTCCGGCGACAGAGGATCAATCCCGGGCGAAACCTCATCAATCAGGATCCTGGTGCCGTATCCCATCCCGCCTATGTATCCTTTCACATCTTCCGGCAGGGGCCAGATGGCAGAATTTCTCCTGCCGCAATCTATCCGCAACATTTTATCGTTCATGCTTGAAGGCATGCTCAACTTCCTTTCACGCGTAGCGCTTCTGTGACACACTCCGGGACGCAGGCTGGTTCCCCGCCGCAGAAATCACACTTATAGGCCGGCTCCTCATTGTCCATCCAGATGGCATGATAGGGGCACCCATCCACACAGGCACCACATCCCGTGCAGGTCTCCCGGTTTATGAGGACTATTCCGTTCAGATTGTAAATCGCTTCCACGGGGCATACTGAAATGCAGGGCTGCCCCTCGCACCCGTCAAAGCGACATACATTGATATCCGGCAGACCGGGCCAGCTTTTTACAATATCTATCCTGGCCTGCCCTGGCTGGATCTTTCCCAATTTCACCAGAGTACAGGCAGCCATACACCGTTCGCATTCCGTGCACTTTTCCGGATCGATATCAAATCCGATCGCCATGTCCTCTGCCTCCCCGTCCGATTTTTAGAATAACTTTCTCATCAATTTTTGTCAATAAAAACGGATCGGTCTAATGAATGTTTATGGGGTATGGGCAGTTGAAAACTTGGAATGGGCAGACACGTCTATTACTCCGGCGTTATTTGTACTGATCTTTATTCCCTAAAATTATAATAGTACAGACTATAGCTATTAACATCACAGCTAATCCGGAAAATGTATAGGCCGTGTAAAAACTGTATTTGTCAATCAAATATCCCATAAGAGGAGCTATCAGCCCCGGGCCTCCCCTGCTTGCAAAATAATACATACCAAGCAAAGTTGACCGTCTTTGTTCCGATGCATGGCTGATGGTGTATGCTTCTGTTACAGGCATACCCATATATTGTGTCATGCCCATGAGAAGCAGTACTATGGAAATACTCCATCCAGGGGACACATGGTTCAGGAGATAAATTAATGGTCCCGCGATTATCCCTGTAAAAAGTATTATAGGGATCTTTCCAAAACGGTCGGACAAAAAACCCCCGAGAGGGCCGGCCCATAATCCGGCAGAGTGAGCAAGGGAGAGCAGGGCTGCGGCTGCCTTATTACTGCCGCCGAAATTGTCTACAACGTAAAAAGGGATAAACGATAATGATGAAAAAATAAAGACTTGAACGACAGTATTCAGGATAATAACCGGTATTAAATAGCGTACCCGTCCGGTATTGCCTTCATCCTTCGTTTTAGTTTTCGATTTATCAGACCCGCCTTCTCTCCCGTACCCCCATCTGTTCAGCAGAATAAAAAAAGCTGCTCCGAAAATTAACGTGGGGATCGACAGAGAAATAAAGGAACCGCGCCATCCTAAAATATTGGCGATACCGACTGCAATAAGAGGGCTCAGGAAAAAGCTGCCTGTGCCGCCTATCTGATGGATACCGAGCGCCCGGCCCCGGTATTTTTGTTCGACCGATGATGAAATCAGGGGTGACGCGGAAGGGTGATAGCCCCCGCCCATTATCCCCATCAGTACAAGTACTGCTGCCAGCATGACATAATTGGATGACAGCCCGACCAGAATTCCGCAAAGCGCGACTCCGGAAATACCCATGGTAATCAGCCTGCTTAAGCCGATGCGGTCGGCAAGCCAGCCGCCAGGCAGCTGAGCCACACCATAGGCAAGAGTGAAAGCCGAGACAAGTACACCGGCACGCGTGTAATCCATAGAAAAGCTGTCCCTGATATATGGTAAAAGCGGGGTTATCAACGCGGCCACAAGATGATGGCTGAGATGAGCAACTACAAAAAGAGGGAGTAAAACTAAAAATACAGAACGACCGGCCAGCTTTTTTATAACAGTTTCCTCAGCAAATTCAAGTAAAATATTCAGCAATATACTTATTATTGAATCGAATGTCCAATATAAGGATGGCTATCACAGGCCGTTCAAAACCCGTTGTCCTGCCGCTTTCGGCTCAGTTTGCTCCCTGAGGGTAGTCTTTAAAACAGTTCATTCTGATGATTCACACAGCCTGCCGCTTTCCGTTCGACAATCCGATCCGTTTTTTCAATATTTCCAATGAGAATAGGGCTGTCAGGATTATGAGAAGCGTAATTTTTTCCAGCAATTGTATGATCGAAGTTTGCGTAACAGTACAAGCAGTTATGGATACATGTGTTGTAAGAACCGATATCCGCACTTTCCACGCAGTTACACGCAGCCCTCTGCGATTTATCCTTTTTAGAAGTTGTTTTTCTGCCGGTAATTTTTGAAATCAGGGCATCATCAATACACTTACCTCTTGTAATTCCCCAACCGGATAGATCTATTTCTTCCGCGCATGTCTGCACCTGTATATTATAGGACCGGGCAATTTGACTGATAACAGCCCCGATTTCTCTCATTTTATCATCATTTAGGTCTATAACATTAAAACCCTTAAGGTTTTTTCGACACTTTTTGTACATATCTAAAAAACTGACGATACATCTATCAGTGTACCCCTCCAATTTTTTTACCGTAAACTCAAAAAATCTCCTGTGATAATTCAAATCTATTTCAGGCGTGAGAAGAACCGGATCATATCTCCAGATTACCCTCTCTTTCCCAATTTTATCTGATAATCTTTTAAATGTATCTATTATAACGCTTTTTGACGGTAATTTTTTTTCCAGGCTCTGCCCGTACGAGGTAACCGTAAACAGGAAATAATAGGGAATACGCAAATTATTTAAACTGCCCAATCTTGAAAGCATATTCTCAGGATTTTTAGTCCAGAAAACAATAAAATCAACTACTTCAGCTTTTAAACTGATCCTGCTTATTATATGAGCATTCACCGGATTCCTGACTAATACAAAACCCTCCTCAAGCCTTTTAATAAACCAGTCAGAGTAGAATGCCGGTATATCTGTTCTCCTGCTCGCGCTGATAATCATCCATAGCTCCTGCTATTAATAATGAGATTATTAATAGCTTTTATAACCGGATTCATTTATTCCTACCATTAGTAATAATAATAGAAAGGTCTTACAAATACTATAAATCATTAAAAACCAATAATATATTAATAAAGTCCATTAATAACCATTCCCATTGACACCATCTGTTGAAAATTGTACTATTAATACAAAATATTAAAGAACATAAGAGATTGAAAATGGTTCCCTATGAAAGATATGAATTGATTATTAAAATTGTCAGAGAAACAAAGTTTGTATCGATAAACGGTCTTTTGAAAACAACAAAGAGCTCTCTAACAACTTTAAGACGTGATATCAATTACCTTTCTGTACAAAGAACGTGAAAACGCTTCCACAATACCAAGGAAACAATTGGCAAGGCTGCCCAGGAATTTATCAATAATGAAGAAATTATTTTTATCACCAACGGCACCACAACCTATCAGGTTGCTAAAAATATCGATGAAAATAAACATGTTACGGTAATTACAAATGGCCTGGACATAGTAGATGCTTTAAAAAATAGTCCAAATATTAATGTGATCTTTCTTGGGGGAATGGTGAATTATTCATACAGCTCAATAGTCGGCCCCTCAATTCCATGGATGCTTGATGAATTCAATCCATCTAAAGTAATAATGGGCGCTGGCGGCATAACAGAAGAAAAAGGAATTACGATATACGACTATATATATGCTTCATACCTCCAAAAAGCAATTGAAGGCATCAAAGACATTATAGTCGTTGCTGATCATTCAAAATTCGGAAGAAATGTTTTATCCCATATAATTTCCCTGGATAAAATAGGAACAATTGTAACTGATGAAAATATTCCTACTGAATTTGTAGAAATTTTTAAAAAGTATGAGATTAATTACCTTCTCAGCCCTGCAAAGGAATAATAAATGGTTTTAAAAGGTTATTAATTTTTATTGATGAAATATTAATAGCTTTTAAAAATTATCATCACACATAACGGGAGATAATAGAAAAGGAGCCAGAGATGTCCATCTACTACTACCAGCTAACTTCTCCGGAGATTAAAAAAGCCGCGGAAAAGAACAGCCTTATTCTCCTGCCTGTCGGGCAGGTTGAGGAGCACGGCCCTCATCTGCCGCTCGAGTGTGACTGCATAATCGCGAGGGAGACCGCGAGGGCAGTAGCGGAAAATATTATGAGCGAGCTGCCCGTTCTTGTACTGCCCACGGTCTGGACAGCCTATTCGGTCCGGCAGGTGGCCCGGTGGCCGGGGCTGATCAGTTTTAAAGAACCGGAAACGATGATCCAGATGATCTATGATATTCTTGCGTCATTGATAGAGGATGGATTTAAAAAGATTGTGATAGTCAACGCTCACGGCAACAACCCTGCAATCCTTGAGCTGGCATCCCGGAGAATAGGAAGCGACTATAATGTATTTCCCGCGGTTACCTATGTGCTCGGCATGAGTAAAACTATCGGCCCTGAGGTACGAAAATCAGGTATGGGAGGATGCGGCGGGCACGCCGGTGAAGAGGAGACGGCCCTGCTTTTGCATCTAACCCCGGGCCTCGTTCACATGGAAAGGGCCACGAATGAGGATATTGTCCGGTATCAGACCCGGTTCTTCCCGGGTGATATCTATTCAGATATACCTGACCGTGTGAGCGGCATTTTCTGGTCCACCTGGGGAGTCGCGGTATCTAAAACAGGCGTATACGGAGACCCAACAGCGGCCACTGCGGAGACCGGCAGTGCATTGTTTAAAGAAATAATAAAAAACTACAGGGAATTTATCCGGGAGT
>SDBT01008799.1_pt1 | contig 16443 bp, 17 predicted proteins | sample 2277101 | NCBI WGS metagenome assembly SDBT01 (sample SAMN10404973, study PRJNA504765) | marine sediment metagenome | isolation source: marine sediment core GS10_PC15, 103 cmbsf | place: Arctic Ocean: Southern Knipovich Ridge | collected 2010 | reverse complement strand
ATACAATAGCGAATCAAGGTTCTGCCGAGCGTTTAGCAAGGCATGGTTCTTAATTCAAGAAATATATACGTATACAATAGCGAATCAAGGTTCTGCCGAGCGTTTAGCAAGGCATGGTTCTTATAATTTTAATTTCCTTTGCCTAAAAATCTTGGTAACTTCTTCAGCTATTTTTTTACCGGCTTTAGTTAAAACAAAGGAGGTTTTGGGGTTCCCGGTGATTAATTTTCTTTTTCTAAGCGACCTCAGCGGTCTGTCAAGTTTACGGGAATCCGGCCACTTAGGAAAGCGCCCAAAGGAAAAGCTCTTGGGAAATAAAGTAAAACACTCTTTTATCAACTCCTCAAAAGTGCATTTTTCTTTTTTTTCCGTTGCTGAAAAAATACTGAAAAGAATCAATTCGTTAAGAGAGATTTTTCGGTATAGCTCTTGATCAAAAAATTTCTTTTTCATTGATAATTAAAAACAGTGTATGTTATCATTCTACTATAAAAAATAAATAATTTCAAAAATAATTCCTAAAAGAAAGATTCCTGATAGGAGATAAAAAACAGGGTTTATTTTCCTAGAAAACTTTTTTTTCAGAAACCCTCGATACAAAAAGACAATAATTATTCCTTCCATCCCAAGAGCTATTGCCCCAGTGAAACCTATTACCCCGATAAATTCTCTGACCCCTAAAAGAAAAAGGATTAAAGGTAAAAAACAGGTTAAAAGCCATGAAAGGTTTTTGGGAAAACCAAAATCATACCAAAATACTTTTTTTAAGGTTAGAGCCAAAGCAATAAAAGAAGTAAAACAAGCAATTACCCCAAAAATAAAACCTAGTTTAATAATATTTTTACCCAGGACCCTTCCTAATCCGGAAATTGCTTCCTTAGAGGTGTCGGGTCCCGATACTCCCAGAACTATAAAAATAAAAAAAAGATAAATAATAGCGGCAGAAAGAGTCCCAAAAAATAATACTTTTCTTAAATCAGCGCGAGTTTCTTTTACCCTCTTTGTTTTTGAGGAAAGCATTTCTTTAATTTCAGGGACCAAGGCAGAGCCCCAAAGAGCAAAAAGAACCACCCCGTAGGGCAAGGTTAGGAATCTCAGGTTTAGAGATTTAAAATAATCAACATCAATAGAAGGAAACGCTTTTATGAAAAAGGTGACAAGAATAATTAAAAGAACTATGAGTAAAAATAATTCAACCCCAGAGATACTTTTAATGCCCCGAAAAACCAAATAACTTCCGAGGGCAAAAAATAAAAAAGTATATAAGGTAGGACTGCCGCCAAAATAAGGGGCGAAAAGAAAATTTAAAAATTCACCTCCGATAATAAGATAGGCAAGGAGAGCCCCTGTAAGACCGACGATCATAATGAAAAAAGTGATTTTCTTCCATTTTCCTCCGAGATACTTTTCTACATAGCCTGGCAAACGATGAGTTTCTTTGGTGCCCAAAATCACTTCACCATAAAGAAAGTGAATTGAGACAGCAATTAAGACCATAAACAGAAAATATAAAACAACAACAAAAAAGCCGGCTTTAAAAGCCACATAAGGTAAACCAAATATTCCTACTCCTATTACTGTTCCGAGAAAAACAGAAAGAGCTTTAAGAAAATCTATTACTCTTTTCATAATGCAACCGAAACAATTAACCTTTTCTGAAAAGTTTTCTTTCAAGTCCGCCAAAACCAATAAAAATAACAGTGGCGAAAAGAGCCGCAAGAAGGGCTAAAAAGTAAAATTCAGCTCCAATGGCTACTCCAATAGCGGCCGAACACCAAAGACCAGCCGCGGTGGTTATACCTTCAATATGGTCTCGTCGATAAATAATAACTCCGGCTCCAATAAAACCAATCCCAACAGCTACTGCCTGAATTATTCGTGAAGGATCAAAACTAACACCAGCATTTTTGGAAAAAAGATTAAAGAGCTCAAAAGAAATTACAGTGAAAAGACAAGCTCCTAAGCTAACTAAACTATAGGTCTGAAGCCCTGCCTCTTTTCTCTTATACTCTCTTTCCAAGCCAAGTATTGCGCCCAAAACAACTGCCAGGGCTAACTGTAAAATAAATTGGATCTGATAATCCATAAGATATTATTCGAATACTACGAATTTTTATCCGAATCAACGAATATTTATTTGTAGATTCGGATTATATTTTATATACCTTGTATCCTTCTCTTACTTTCTCTTTAACTTTTATGCCAACTGGATCGCCAGCTTTTGCTTTTTCTATCTCTTCGTGTTCAATCTCCATTGAATCAACCGTTTGAGTAAAATCAGTCTCTTCTCCTCCGGCAATTCGGATAGTATCTCCCTTTGAAAGTTTATCAGATAATTCAATAACCGCTACCCCAATATTTGAAAAATAATGGGTGACCTTTCCAATTAATTTTCCTTCTTCTTGAGAAGTTTGATTTTCTTTTGCCATAATCAGCAATATATTAATGTATAAAAATTTCCCGACCTTTACCCTCACATCATAACAAGGACAAGCGCCAGAGCGCTAAAAAGAAAAAATCAGTCCTTGTTTGGTGTGAGGATTTAACCTCTTTATTTCATTATACTAAAAATTTAGCAAACTAAAAATCCCCCCCGCTCAGCGGGGAGGGTTTTTGGTGAGGGGGAACAAGCCTAACGAACTCGGTTAAATCTTTAAAGCTGGTTTCGGACGTTACCAGGGATTTCCTATAACCTCCTCCATTAAATCCTGCTGTCCTTTGGGAATATCTTACCCCGCACCCCCTCGTTTTTTATATTAGTTTAGCAAAGATAATTGTCAAGCTTTTTTAATTTCAAGATAATTAACAAAAATAAAGGCGTTTATCCACATTTTATTAACAATTGTGCCCCTGATAGGAGTCGAACCTATATCCCAGGTTTAGGAAACCTGTATTCTATCCGTTGAACTACAGGGGCAGAATTAATTTTCAATTATCAATTTTCAATTTTAAGGTATCATATTTTTTTCTTGTTGACAATCATTTTTTTTGGTACAATACAATTATTAACAACTAAAAATATTATTCGAATATTACGAATTCTTATCCGAATCAACGAAAATAAATAAACATTTGTAGATTCGGATATTTATTAGTAGATTCGTATAATAGCTTTATGAAAAACCACTCACCAATTGTTGAAATTGCAAAAAAGATTTGTCCAGCCGTAATAACTATTGTTATTTCCAAAGACCTCCCTAAAATAGAAGGGTTTTATTTAATGCCTTTTGGCGGAAGAGGAGTTATCTTTCCAAAATTTAAAAAAGGAAAAAAAGAACCAACAAAAATAGGAGGAGGGTCGGGCTTCATTGTTTCTTCTGAAGGCCATGTTATAACTTCCCGCCATGTCGTTGCTGACCCGGAAGCTGACTACACAGTCATCTTAGAGCCCAAGAAAAAATACCCAGCTAAAGTTCTTGCCCGCGACCCGATTAATGATATTGCTATTTTAAAAATAAAAGACAAAAAGCTTCCTTGTTTAGAATTAGGAGATTCAAACAAAATTGAACTCGGGGAAGAAGTGGTAGCTGTTGGAAACGCCTTAGGAGAATTTCACGACACCCTAAGTTCTGGAATTGTCTCCGGACTGTCACGGTACATCCAGGCAACCGACCAAATAACCCAGCGAGCAGAAAGATTAAGGGGTCTTATTCAAACCGATGCTGCTATTAATCCGGGAAATTCTGGAGGACCTTTAGTAAACATGGAGGGAAAAGCTATTGGCGTCAACACCGCTGTGGTAATGGGAGCTCAAAACATCGGCTTTGCTATCCCAATTAATTATGCCAAAAAAGATTTGGAAGAGGTCAAAAAATATGGGAAAATAAAAATTCCCTTCTTAGGAGTAAAATATGTTCTTTTAACAAAAGAAATGGCTGAGAAAAATAAGCTACCGGTAAAATATGGCGCTTTAATAGTAAGAGAGACCTTAGGTGAATCAGCGGTAGTCAAAGGGTCAGCCGCTGATAAAGCCGGGCTTAAAGAGTTTGATATAATTTTGGAAGCTAAAGGCAAAAAAATTACTACTGAAAACCCTTTATCACATATCTTGCAAAAGTGCCAGATTGGGGAAGAAATTGAGCTAAAAATTATGAGAGAGAAAAAAGAAATAATTCTAAGGGTTGAACTTGAAGAAAAAAAGTAAACCCTCGCGCCATAACAAGGACTAACTTCGTTATTTTTCCCCCGCTAAGCGGGGGCTGTTTTTTTATCTTACTCTAAAGGTTTTTCCTGTATTTCTGATTCTATTACTTCAAAATTTATGGCCATCAATTGATGAAGCTGCCGGAATATCATTACACCTACTGAACCGGCGACTAAAAGAAGAATAATAATTCCGGTAATGGTGGAAATTCTTGTGTTTAAAAAATCAAGCATGATATTGAAAAGTTGAATCGGTCTCTATTTTTTAAAAAGTTACTCCTTTACTATTTTTTTATTATTTTAACGCTTTTTATTTTCTTCTTAGTAACTTTATCTATTTCAATAACAACGTTTCTTAGTTTTATCTTTTCTCCCTTCTTTGGAATTCTCTGCAGCCTATGTATAATAAACCCTGCGATTGTATTAAAGTTCTTCTCTTTTAATCCTAAATTAAGTACTCTGTTAACCTCTTCAACAGAAGCTTTGGCATCAACTCTAATTAATTTATCGTTTACCTTTTTAATATAAACGCTGCCTCGCCTACTTTTATCAAAAATATTACCAACAATCTCTTCTAAAATATCTTCAACGGTAACTAAACCGGAAACGCTTCCGTATTCATCAACTACAATTGCCATAGGCACATCCTTTCCCTCAAACTCTATTAATAAATCATCTATTTCTTTTGATTCGGGAACGAAGTAAGCTTTTCTTAAAATGTTTTTAACCCTAGTATCTAATTTTTTGTTTTTGGCATATCTCAAAACATCGTCTACGTCCAATATCCCAATTATATCGTCCCTGTTTTTTAAATAAACGGGGTATCGAGAATAGGGAGATTTAACAACAAAATCAATAACATCTCTTAATTTAGCTTTACCGTCAATTATCTCTACGCTCGCCTCTGGGGTCATTATTTCTGTAACCTTAGTTCCTTCAAATTCCAAAACATTCTGCATTATTTCAGCAGCTTCCTTATTCAAAATTCCTTCTTCCTCTCCCATTGTTACTATTGTTTTCAATTCTTCTTCAGAAAGCTGAGCTTCTTTTTTTGATCCAAGTATCTTTGACATAAAACGTGATATTAACCCAAAGATTTTTACGAGTGGCAGCAATAAGTATGATAGTAATTCAATAGGCCTAGCAACAATAAGAGACACCCTTTCTGCGTTTTGAGTTGCAAATGTCTTAGGCGTTATCTCTCCAAAAACTAAAATCAGAAAAGTCATAACTCCTGTAGCAACTCCGACACCGCTTGATCCAAGTAAATTTGTAAAAATTACTGTTGCGAGAGAAGCAGCGCCTATGTTAACTAAATTGTTTCCAATTAGAATTGTAATAATTAATTTATGAGGATCCTGTTTTATTCTATGCAAGGTCTCTGATCCTTTTTTCTTCTGCCTAACCAAAGCATTGACCTTAATCATATTCATTGACATCAAAGCTGTCTCAATTCCAGAGAAAAGAGCTGAGAATATAATTAAAACGACTAAAATAATAATTTGGGATCCTAACATATCTATTATTTCAAGATTATATGGTTTATACAATAGCGAATCAAGGTTCCCCGCTTAGCGGGGGTTCTTATTTCAAGATTATATGGTTTATACAATAGCAAATCAAGGTTCCCCGCTTAGCGGGGGTTCTTATATCTTAACACTTATAAAAAAACAAACAATAAAAAACCCGAGAAAAGATATCTCGGGTAAAAACTAAACTTGGCGACCTAGGAGATTCGAACTCCCGCTGAGAGTTCCACAAACTCTAGTGCTAACCACTACACTAAGGCCGCCATGTGCCCTCGAGAGGAGTCGGACCCCTATTATAGGGTTAGAAACCCTACGTTCTATCCATTGAACTACGAGGGCTAACAACTTAGCATTATACTCAAAATTAACTGCTTAGTCAATCCTCTTCGGGGATTTCCTCTTCATGCGGTGGAACCGACTCCTCAAATGGATTGGGATACTCTTTTGAGTCGGCTTCGCTAAATCTTTTTTCTTGCTCCCGCCAAGCTGCTAAAACTTCCTGATAAATCTCTTCTCTTAATAAAAGAGATTGGTCTAGAACTTCAAATTCTGCCTTTTGGGCCAAAATATTGTATTTATAAAAAGAAAGTCCTCCAAAAATCAAAGCCAGGGCAAAAAGAAACAAGCAGACCAAAAAAGCGTGCCCAGCTATAATCCAAGGCAATTTTGCTAAAAACTTTTTGAATTGCTTAAGGTCTATCCTCATTTTTTACCTGGTATAAACTTTTATTATCAAAGTGGCGCTAACCCCTAAATTAAGTCCGCTTCCGCTCACTTTTTTAACAGCTAAGTTTTGAACTTCGATTAAATAAGGAGCTGTTTCTATCTTTTCAAGAAATCTTAAAAAATCAGGAAGGAGGCCAGCTAAGGTTATCTGGAAACCCAAAGAGCTCCAAGGATCAGTTTCTGAAGTTTTTACAGAAACAGATGAAATATCACTTGAAAGCTCAGAATTCTCTGCTGTTTTGTCCAAAAATTTAATTAAATCAATTGGAACTTCTGAGTCAGTGAAAAGATTGTCTATTTTCTCTAAATCAGGCCTTAAGTCTTCATAAGTTTTCCTGAATTGCTCAATTTTTCCTGTTTTACCTTGAAGTAAAATTGATTCTCTTTTTGCAATAATAAACTCTTCGGAATTCTTTTTAATTCCTTTAAACAATGGGTATATTACAAAACATACCAAGATCAGACTTGCCACTCCAAATACTAAAGAAAATACAATTATTTTTTTCTTTGGATCCATGGTTTTAAGGCGAGATTTTGAATGTTGCGAGGAAATTAATATCAATAAGTTTCACCCAATTCGACGGAGGAAAATAAATGTCTTTAAAATCACTCTCTTTTCCAAGATTCTCTTTAAACTCAAACAAGCTATCAGCAGTTGGAGCAAAACCAGACAAAGAAACTTCAATATATCCTCCTTCCTCAATAGAAAATGCGGCAGAAAAATTAGTTAAGTATATCTTTTGAGGTAAAATTCCGGAAATTTTTTCTAAAATTTCTGAAAAATAAGTTTTTTGCTGATAAAAAGAATTTAATTTCGTCAGATTTAAATTGACCGAATTAATTTCTTCCCGAAAATCTTGAATTCTAGATTGCCCAAATTCTTTTCTTGCTTCCTCTAAAAGAGTCTTTTGGGATTCGGCTTGAATTTGCAAGTAAATTCTAACTGAAAATAAAATCAGCATTAAACAAAGAAGGAAAAACAAAACTAATAGCCAGAGAATTATTGTTATTCTCTTCTTTTTTTCTAATAAAAGCTCTTCTTTTTCTACAGGAGGCAATAGGTTAATCATATTTTCTTTATTCCTCTTAAAGCTAATCCCAAAGCAGTAGTATAACCAAGAGATTCTTTAAATGGTAATTCCGGCACTTCTTTCAGAGGCTCTGGCAAAATATTTATCCAGGGATTGCTTAGCTCAACTGGAATTTTAAACTCATTAGAAAGAAAACCAGTTAAACCCTTAAGATTGGCTCCTCTGCCACAAAGAAGAATTTTCTTCATTTTTGAAGGATGCCCCTCCGAGGCATGAGTATGATAATATCTGATATATTTTTTAATCTGTTCAACTAAATCATCCAGAACAGGAACCATTGCTTCAAAAGTTTTCTCGCTTCCGATAATTTTTTTTCGAGACCTAGAACTTCTTTTTTCTACTGCTAAACCATGCTCTATTTTTAATTTTTCGGCTTCGTCTAAATCCACTTTCAGGGTATTGGCAATAGCTTCGGTTAGTTTCTGGGAAGAAGCTGGAATTGAGGAAGTAAAACGTAGAGAGTAGCCTGAAAAAATAATAAAACTAGTCCTGCTTTTTCCAAAATCAATTATAAAAACAGGAAAGGGACTTACTCTATTTTTTATTAAAGCTCGAGCAATAGATTGGGATTCAACCTCTAATGCTAAGGGAATAAGGCCTGATTTTTTCAAACAAGATACATAAGAATCAACCGTCTTTCTGGAAATGGCAGCAATTAAAACATCAAGATGGTCTAAACGATCATGGAAGGGGAAGGTAATCTGGAAATCTAAATAAGCATCTTCAATTGGCAAGGGAATATAATTCTCAGCCTCAAATAGAACAGCTGTCTTTAATTCTTCTTCTTTCATCTTTGGCATTTGGATAACCTGAATAAAAGCTTCATTCTCGGGCAAAGAAGCAATTACATATTTTGATTTAATTCTTTCTCCTTTAACTTTAGCTAATCCATCTTTAATGGTTTTAATTAAAGCTGCTTCATTTTTTATTCCTCCTCCCTCAATTATCCCTGATTTAATTTCTGTTTCTCCCCAGGAGGCCAAGCACAAAAATTTCCCTTTTTTCTTAAGTTTTGCAATCTTTAATGATAAATCAGAAAAATCCAATCCAAATGCTTCGGGTTTTAAGGTTAAAAATTTAAGCATATTTTTAATATGACTCTTCCCAGTGGTCTATGGTGATTATTGGCGAAAACTCAGGATTTAGTGTTACTACTTCGCCGTCTATTAGATATCCTAATCCATATAAAATTATATCATTATCCAGAGTAATGTTTAACCACTGCCAAAGACTGGTCAAAGACAGTTTTCTGGCTATAATTCCACCAAGGATGTTAAAACTCTCTGGCACACTTACCATACTCACCTCGTCGTTAGCGTAGATTACTCCCGTAATATTAATTGGTTGAAACGCACAATATGGACCAAAATCTATTTTTCTTTTAGTTAAAAGACCGGATGGGCTTTCAGTTGTTGGCCGGTTAATTGTTATCTGGGAAAATCCCTCATCTTTTTGACCTCCTTTTGTCCAGGAATATCTTTCTCCGATATAAATATTATCATCAGCTACTAAAATCCCATTAACAATAAGATGGCGGCCTCCTTTAAGATTAATATCACCGGTAACATAAGTAATCTCGTTATTTAAGGTTAAAGTTCCTCCCTGTCCTACTTCCCAGAGAAGGTCTTCAAAATCTGAAGCGGAATAGATGCATTTGTCGGGCTGGCTGACACAAGAAGCGCCATTGCACAAAACTTGACATTCCAAAGCATCTTGAGCTGCTTGGGCCCTACATTTAAAAGAATTAAGAGGAGGATTACACTCGGGGTAATCAGAAAAAAAATCAACTACAGGGAGCCCCCCTATATCCTCAGGCGGACAAGCTGCACATTTCTCAGTGCATTCGTTTTTGGCACATATAGCTTCAGCGGTTATGGTGCTGGCAGCAGATTTGTTAAGATTACCCACTGCCAAAGCAAGACCCTCTGTATCGGTAGTAGTTATATTATCGTAAAGTTCAATTGTACTTGCTAATTTAATATCTAAGTTGTGATTGCTGAAAAGGTTACCATCGTAAATCCTCAATCTGCTAAATTTAATCTCAATATTTTCACTAGAGCCGCCTGTAAAAATAGCGTTGTTTCTAGTTGGACTGCCCAAAGCTTTAAATACCATTGTTTTGACCACCCTTTGGGTTGTTTTTCCTTCAGGAAGCGGCAGGGCAGCAGTAGAAATTATTTGGCCCCGGCCACGAGCAGAATTTTGAATGGTAACTTCATATGAACCTTCGCCAAGAGAACGAGAAAAAGTGGCTGTCCAGTTATCTAAATCAACAAAATCGCTTGCCCAAGAGGGGTCATTTTTTAATTTCCAGATAGCTTCATTAATTCCTGCTTCAGCTAAATAATAAGTTTGAGTTCCTGCTTCTTGGCTTTTAGAAATTCTCGTTTCAGTTAAAGTAAAAGATAAAAAATAAGAACCCAAAAGCAGCAATATTGCCAAGATTAAAAAAGTAATAATAACAACGGTCCCTTTTTGCCAATTTTTTTTAATCATAGAGTTCCCTTTACTCTTCACCTTTTTTCTTTAAAAAGGTGAGGAGTTTAATATAGATTTCTTCCAAAAACCCTGGTGGATAAATCTATTTCTTGATCGTTTTTAGTTAAAGTAATAAAAATATTGATTGTGTATGATCCCCAAAACTTTAAATTAGTGATATATTCCCCAATTATCACCGGCTCTTCAACAATGTCAACTTCTAAGGTCTCGGTCGGCGAGGCAGCATTCCAGAGAAGAAAAGTGCATGGATCACATGGATCGCTAGAAAAATAATATCTTTTTACTTCTCTTTTCACATTACCATCTTCTTGATAATAACGAATATAATAGTACCTAGTTGTAGTATGACCATCCTCAAACTCGATTATACTGCTTGCTCCGCCTTCATCATCGGAAAGTTCAGTGACTATTTCTCTTGCCTGGCGAATTTCTCTGGTCATTCTCTCCAAAATCACTCTTCCATTCTGAGTAATCTCCGCCATCTCCTCTCCTGCTAAGTAAACTCGCTGATTTAAGGCAAAAATTAAGTAAACAGTAGCAATAATCAAACTGAAGATAGCAATAACCACGGTCATTTCTGTTAAGGTAAAGCCCTTTTTCATCATTTTTTACTAATTAAAGTTAGTATTTCAACACTTCGTTCAGTAATTTTTAAAGACGATCTCCAAGAGACGGTTACTTCTATTTTTTTTATTGGATTAGGATCGTTAGTCAAATCATAATCACAAACAACCTCTTGTAAATCTGGATCAACACAGCTTACTTCTGTTTCCCTTGAATAAGCATCAAAGGGAGGATTAAGTGCTTGCTTTGATTCGCTAAAAATCTCATTATATGGTTTAGAAATAATCTCTTCTATTTTCGCGCCTCCAAGATGAGTTGCTGTTGTTGTCATCTTGGAAAATCTCACTATCTGAATTCCTAAAGGGAAAATAGCAAAAACCGCTGTGATTCCCAGCGCTAAAATAAAAATTGCTACTATTAATTCAATTAGAGTAAAACCCTTTCTCGGCATTTTAACATTTAAACATTTAAACATTTTAACACTAAAACATTTTAGCATTTGATTCTCAACTTTGTTAGCATGTTAATATGTTAAGATGTTAAGATGATTTAATCGGTTATTCTAACAAAACCAGATGGTCTAATATCAATAGTTTTTGCTTTTCCATTTATCTCCAAAGTAATGGTGCCAGCTTCTTTTACTGCTCCATAGGGATTATATCTCACCTCGTTATTGCTAAAATCATCAGCGATTGTAATTAAATCAATCTCTTGGAGCGATATTGTTTTAAGAATTTCTTCTGCTCCAGTATCCTGACACTGAATTATTTTATATTCTTTATTTTCCGTCGGGGAGAAGCGAATACAATGCTCCTTTTGCTCGGTAACTGTCAATTGTTGAGCATAGCGAAGGTCAGTAACCAAATTCCTAACAGCTCCACTTAATTGGAGAGTGGGTTGAAATTGTCTATATACCGGGATACTAATTCCAACAAAAATTCCTATAACACCGATAACAATCAGCATTTCTATTAGGGTAAACCCTCTTCTTATCATTTTAACATTTAAACATTTAAACATTTTAACACTAAAACATTTTAGCATTTGATTCTCAACTTTGTTAGCATGTTAATATGTTAAGATGTTAGGATGAATTATAACACATCCAGCATTGAATACATTGGTTGAATCATTGAAATAGCAAAGAAGCCCACTACTGCTCCGACAATAAGCATCAAAACCGGTTCGATTATAGCTGACAAATTTTTGGTGGCATTAGCAACCTCCTCTTCATAAAAATCAGCTAATTTTCCTAAAATATGCGAAGTTTCACCTGTCTCTTCCCCAACTTCAATCATTTGAATAAGTAAAGTCGGATAAATTTTTTCATATTGTCTCAGAACCACAGCTAACTTGCTTCCCTTTTCAACCTGCTCTGCTGCCTTTAACAGCGCTTCTTTATAATAAATATTCCCTAAAGTTCTAGAAACAACCCTCAAAGACCTAACAATGGGCACTCCGGCAGTAATAAGAGAACTCAAGGTCCTGGCTGTATAGGCGGTGTTGGTTTTTTTAATAATAGATGCAATGATAGGAATTTTTAAAACTAAAGTGTCAACTATCAACTTTCCAGCTTTTGTTTTTAAAAATGCCTTTGCTAAAAATAAAAAAATCAAAACAGCTATAGGGAGAAGATACCAAAATTTAGATAAAAAAATACCGGCAGCAATTACAACTCTAGTAGTGATTGGAAGCTCAATTTCCAAGTCAGCAAAAACCTGAGCAAGCTTAGGGATAACCATAATCATCATTAAAACCCCAATAATAATCATGGCTAAAATTATAACCAAGGGATATATCATCGCTCCCTTTATCTTTGACTTTATTTCATGCTCTTTTTCCATCTGGTCGGTTAAAACTCTTAAAACCTCTTCCAGTGTTCCCGCCTCTTCTCCAACCTTTATCATGCTAACAAAAAGTTCAGAAAAAATGGTGGGATGCTTACTAAGAGCAACGGAGAAACTTTTTCCCTTGATAATCTCTTCACTTGTGCTTAAAATAGCTCTATTAAATTTTTTGCTTTGAGTTTGGGCAGCTAAAATTTTTAAGGCCTTTGGGAGAGAAACACCAGCAGCAACCATAACTCGGAGATTTCTGGTAAACATCATTTTATCAACTGTTTTAACTTTCCCAAATAAAGAAATTGAAATTGCAAATTTCTTTTTATACTTTTCTTCTTCAAACTTAGCCTTAATTAAAATATATCCTTCTCTTCGAAGGATTTTAGCAAGTTCACGTTCGTTTTTGGCTTCTAAGGTATCCGAGTGCGTCCTCCCATCTAAACTTTTGGCAATATAGGAATATCTAGGCATAAAAGAATAGATATAAGCTCACTTCGTTCGCGATATATGATTGATATACACTCGCTAACGCTCGCGATATATAATTGCAATTTATATCAATTGTATATCTATTGTATATCGTCCGCCCGAGACGGGCTTATATCTATAAATATCTATTCAATAATTACTCTTAATACTTCTTCAATTGAAGTAATACCCTGGGCTGCTTTAACAAATCCGTCTTCAACCATTGTTCTCATTCCTTCTTTTTGAGCTTGAGCTTGAATTTGGTCAGTAGCCACCCGTTTAACAATCAGCTCTTTTATGCTCTCGGTAATGCTTAAAACTTCGTAAATTCCAATTCGTCCGCTATAGCCCTCCGGGCATTCCTTTGAAGCTTTTGGGCGATAAAATGGAATATTTTTAAAAGTAGCTTTCGGCTTAACCACCTTCTCTTCTTTTAAGGCTTTGAGAACACGTTCTAAATTGCAATATTTAGCTAAATTTTTCAATTCAGAATCTTTTAAGATGTATTTCTCCATCCCTGAACAAAATCGCCTGACTAATCTTTGAGCTATAATTACCCCTAAAGTTGAGGAGATTAAAAAAGGCTCTGCCTTCATATCAACTAACCGGGGGATAGCACCGGCCGCATTAGTTGTATGCAACGTAGACAAAACTAAATGACCAGTTAAAGCAGCGTTAATAGCAAGACCGGCAGTTTCACTGTCTCTAATCTCGCCAACCATAATAATATCCGGGTCCTGTCTGACCAAAGACCGAAGGCCTGAAGCAAAGGTCAAACCAATTTTTGGCCTAACTTGAGTTTGATTAATTCTTGGCATTCGATATTCAACCGGGTCTTCAACAGTAGAAATGTTTACCTCAAAAGTATTTAAAATTTCCATCATTGCGTAAAGAGTAGTGGTCTTTCCCGAACCAGTAGGACCAGTAACAAGAATCAACCCTACTGGTTTTTTTAAATTATCTTGGATTTTTTCTAGGGCTTCTCCCCTTAGCCCCAAAGCTTCTAAAGTAAAGGCTTTGGCTGTTTCTGGCAAAAGCCGCATCACAATTTTCTCTCCGTCAAAGATTGGCAGAACTGAAACACGGAGCGAATATCTATATTCTTCGGTCTCAATTTTAAATCGGCCATCTTGAGAAAGGCGATGCTCGTCTAATTTTAAATTAGAAAGAACTTTAATTCTAGCCACAATCCCTGAGCTAGCTACTTTTGGCAAAACCATAGCATCATGTAAAATTCCATCAATTCGATAGCGAACTATAACTTCTTTTTCTGTTGGCTCAATATGAATATCAGAGGCCCTCTGTAAAATTGCATGTTTTAGCAAGGTGTCCACTATCCGAATAACCGGCAATTCCTCAGCCACCTTTCTCAATTCCTCTTTTTCTTTAACTTGCTCTTTTTCTTTAATAGGTCTTATTATACCGGCTTCTTTTTTAATAATATCTCCAAATTCAGCTTCTAATGTTTTCTGATATTGTCTTAGCGCATTTTTGATACTTTCTGATGTTGTTAGTCTGGGTAAAATTTTTAAACCAGCTTTCTTCCTAATAAATTCAATAGTTCTCAAATCCTCTGGATCGAGCATGGCCACCTCTAAACTTATCCCTCGTTTTCTAAAGGCAATAATGTTATGACTTCTGGCAATAGGTTCAGGGATTATCTTTAAAATTTCAGGTGGAATCATCTCTTTCTCTAGATTTACAAAAGGAATACCTAAGATATAAGCTTCTAGCTTGGTCAAATCTTCTTGGGAAACTAAACCCTCAGAAATCAAAACATCACCAACTTTCTGTTTGGTTTTTTCTGCTTTTTTTAAAGCATTTTCAAACTGGGTTTCAGTAATTAAATTAGCATCCAATATGAAAGCTTTTAATTGTCCCGGTTCTACACGCATATATCTACTCTTCGAGGACTTTTTTAACTTTTTCAATCACTCCTTCTATTGTATACTGGGTCTTCACTAAATAAGTAGTTGCTCCTAATTCAATAGCTTGGTCTATGTCTTTCATTCCTTCAAGATTAGTCAAAATAATCACTGGTATGTCTTTTGTCTTTGAGTCCCCTTTTAATTTTTTCAACACTTCAAAGCCATGAAGTCTTGGCAAGATGAGATCAAGTAAAATCAGGTCTGGCTTCTCACTTTCTGCTAATCTTAAACCTGTCTCACCATCTAAAGCGCTGATCATTTTATAACCTCCTTGTTTTAAAATATCTCCAAGGGTTTTTTGAAGAGCAGATTCATCTTCGATGAAGAGTATTTTTTTCATAAAAAATCGATGCCAATATACTAATTTATACTAATGATACCGATATTCGTATAATTAGTATGCATTCGTATATTAGTATCGCGTTATTTAATTGGATGAGTAAATATAAAAGTTGTTCCCTTGCCTTCTTCGGATTTAAACCAAATTTTCCCTCCTGATTTCGCAATGATTGATTTACAAACGTATAACCCCAAGCCGCTTCCCCGAGTTCTTTCTTTCATAACGTTTTCTGCCCGGAAAAATTTTCTAAAGATGTATTTTTGTTCTTTCTCGGGAATACCAACGCCTGTATCTTTTATTTCAAAAATTACATCTTTTTCTCCCTCCGTAAGCCTAAGTTCCACTTTTCCTCCTCCTTTTGTATAACGGATAGCATTGTCTATGAGATTCTCTACTACCAATTTCAAAAGAGATGGGTCAGCATAAACTTCGGGCAGACTCTTCTGGGGAGAAAAACTTAAGTCAATATGCGAGGCCTCGGCAAAAATTTTAAATCGTGAAACTAAATCTTTGATTAGGTCTTCTAAAAAAATTTCCTTTTTTAGTATCGGGAAAGTCCCTTGCTCAATCTTGGAAACAATCAGCAAATCATCGATTAACTCCACCATCCGAGCAATATTTTCTTTTACATTATTTAAATATTCCTCTACTTTTTTTGAGGGCACTTCCAGTTCTTTTGATGTTAAGAGCTCGAATGTCCATTTTATGTTAGTTAAAGGGGAACGCAATTGGTGAGAAATTATATTAATAAATTCTGACTTCATCCTTGAGGCCTCGGCTAATCTTTCAAAGCTCCGAGTGATAATAAAGGCAATAATAAATAAAAGAGTGGTAACAGAAAGAACAACTAAAGCTGCCATCTCGGGGTCGGCTATATAACGGGTCCCGATTAGATAAGAAACAATTGAAGCTAACACAATAATAATCCCCATTACCAGAAAAAGAAACTGGGGACACTGCCAAAGAGAAAGTCCGTAGCGTCGGCACTGACCAGGGATATTCAATTGATCAAGAAATTTCAAAGGCATTGTATTCAATTATATCATACTTAATAATATTATAACAAACTAACAAGCCCTCACACCAAACAAGGACAACCCTTGCTTAGCGGAGGAAAAATAACGAAGTTAGTCCTTGTTTGGTGTGAGGGCAAGGATTGACCACAAGGGAATATTTTGGTACACTTCAGGAATAAGGACGGAGTGTGGCCTAGCGGCTTAGGGCGCCTCGTTTGGGACGAGGAGATCGTGGGTTCAAATCCCACCACTCCGACTGCGGGTGTCGTATAGTGGCTATTATATCTGCTTTCCAAGC
>SDBT01008797.1_pt1 | contig 16446 bp, 11 predicted proteins | sample 2277101 | NCBI WGS metagenome assembly SDBT01 (sample SAMN10404973, study PRJNA504765) | marine sediment metagenome | isolation source: marine sediment core GS10_PC15, 103 cmbsf | place: Arctic Ocean: Southern Knipovich Ridge | collected 2010 | reverse complement strand
TTTATTTGCTGTAGCTTTTTCGAGAAATCAAGCGGGATCAGTGATGCAAGATGTAAATCCAGAATTTCTATCTAGAAGTAAAGAAGAAGGTTGGTACTCAGACGAACTAATTGAGAAGATTATCTCGACAGGTACTATTAAACACCCGGAAGTTCCAGAACATATTCAGCGAGTGTTTGTCACATCACACGATGTTACACCTACTCAACACATACTGATGCAAGCGGCATTCCAAAAACACACGCACCAAGCGATTTCTAAGACATGTAACTTTCCGACAGAGGCTACAGTTTTAGAGATTGAGGAAGCTTATGTGTTAGCACATAAACTTGGGTGCAAAGGAGTGACGGTTTATCGGGACGGTAGCAGACCAGAGCAGGTTCTTTCGACCGGTAAAACTACTGTTAAAGCTGTACCAGTTGTAGCTAAACGTAAAAAGCGTCCTGAGATTGTTCATGGTTTCACAAGACAAGTAGAGTTTGCCAAGCTGGGTAAGGTCTATATCACGGTCAACACAGATGACAATAAAAGTCTATATGAAATCTTTATTCAGTGGGGGCGAGCAGGTTCCGACGAGTCAACGCTTACAGAAGCATTAGGACGAATCTTGTCCGCCGCGATCCAGTGGGGTATTCCTCCGAGAGAGTTAGCTAAATGTCTGAAAGGTATCGGAGGCAAGACAGTCGTATTCCATAACGGTAACACTTACAGCTCAATTCCTGACGCTGTGAGTAAGACTATATCTCTAGCTATCCAAAAGAAAGAGGACAAAGTTGAAGAGTATGTGCAACCGAGAGGATTTACATCTAAATGCCCAGAGTGTAATACCGAATTATCATATGCTGAAGGCTGTGATAAATGTCAAGAGTGTGGTTTTAGCAGTTGTGGTTAAATCATGCCCTCTTTAAAACGAAAGATTATACCTATGCCTACTAGTAAGTGGAGTAGCGAAATCAGTTCAGCTAATCAATTGATCACCGATGGAGTGACGTCTGTGATTATTAATATAGGATTAATTTTACAGACAGTTGGTAAAGAAGAAGACGATGGTATAATTTCTTTTACGATAGAAAAAGATCATTTACGACTAGCTCGTGAGCAAGATGAGTTTTTTGTTTACAAAGTAGACACAGTAGAAGACACAGAATCAACACTATTTCACGCGATAGTGACACCGAAGTCTTTTATATCCAGGTCTTTTATGCGTGGAAAATGGGAACAGACCTTGTCGGATTGGACAGAGAAGGTTCGGGAGGTGGTGAATGGGGAGAAAGAAAAAGGAAGTATCGAGTAAGAACGATTTAGTTATTAAAATCCAAGAGAAGTATGGACAAATTGCAGCGACAACTTACGATAAAATATTTGCAGTTAACAGCATACCTACAGGTATCCTAGCATTAGATAAAGCATTGGGTGGTGGAGTCCCTTCTGGCCGCATGATAGAACTCTTAGGTGATCCGTCCTCTGGTAAAACTACGATGGCTCTTACAATTGCTGCCAATGCACAAATTAAATACCCCGACAAGTCAGTTTTCTACGTGGATGTCGAGCACGCTTTAGATTTAGCGTGGGCTTCGAAAGTAGGAGTCAATGTTACTGAGGGTTTCATTCATTCTAATCCTATCAGTGGCGAAGAAGCTTGCAACATAGTTGAAATGGCGCTGGAAAGCGAACAGGTTTCAGTCATTATCGTAGATTCTGTAGCAGCATTAATGCCTGCCGCAGAAAAAGCAAAAGAAATCGGAGAAGCCAATATTGGATTGCAGGCTCGACTGGTTGCTCAAGCAATACGTCGATTAAATTCAATGATGCCACTGCATAAAGATAGTCTCGTAATCTTTATCAATCAGCAAAGAGCAAGAATCGGTGGAGGACCTAGTTCATTAACTTACGGAGCCATGAAAAAACCCACTGGAGGATTAGCACTTCCATTCTATATGACCACAAGAATGAAGGTAACTAAAATTGAATCCCTCTTTGATGCAGATAAGAATGTCACAGGGCAGACAGTGAAAGTAGACGTATTAAAACATAAAATACTAAGTGGTCCAGGTCACAGAGTTAACTTCAGAATTAATAATAAATCAGGTATTGATACGACCCACGAATTATTAGATTGGGGCGTCAATACTGGACGTATTAAAAAGAGTGGTTCGTGGTATGAGATTGTAGGAAGCCCTGAAAAGTTTCAGGGTGAAGACAAGATTAAGACACATATTCATGGTAAATTATTTAACGCGTGGAAAGAAGAAATGATCAATGACGGATAACGCTCTGTGTTATCCGTTAACGGAGAACCACTTCACTCAAATGTAGCGTAAAAATCAATCTTAAAATTTAGGGCAGTTAACATGTTAATTGTCCTTTTTTTTAAACTAACTTGTGAAGGGAGAAAAAAAAATGAAAGTCTGTATAAGATGTGGAGGGACAGACCTCATGGCTAGAGACTGGATTAATCCGAATACAAAAGAAATAATTGGTAATCATTTAGATCTTAAAGATACAGACGTTTATTGTAACGATTGTGGTGATTATACAGGTATGACAGAACGCCCGGATACGCCTGAAGAAAAATATACACCTCTACAGTAGTTATAGATGTGCCCAATGAATAAAACCCATCCTAGAAGTAATCTTCCTCTTACGTTCGAAGACAGCAAACCCAGTTCGAGAGCCCCCATCGTTGGTATTCCCTTCTATTGTAGTAATCCTACCTGATTTCACACCAGTCACAATCCCCACATGACCATATCTCTTTAGTCTGGAGTAGTAAAGACAAAAGAGATCTCCTACCTCAGGGTCGGATAACGACCAAACTCCCTTTGCGACAGCCCAATCTACCATAGCCTGGACCGTCCCAGTTCGCTCCAGTGGCCATCCGTGGCCTAAAGCCTGCCTACCCATCGCCGTTACAAAAGAAGCGCACCACGGGGCTCCTGCGCCCCCCATAGGGAAGTCTCTCCAGTCTCCGATAGCCTCTAGATTCCAATAATCGATTCGAGTAGAACGATTCGATCCAACCGGGACCTCTGCCTCTCCGATATAGTTTCTAGCCTCATCCACTAGTTCTTTGCCAGGATTAAATTGTTTGCTGGATCTAAATAGATTAGGAAACATTATATTGGTTCCGTCCCATCTTCATCTCCCTCGGCTCTCCGACGCACAGCATCTGAAGAGATAGGTTGCGTACTGTTCCCGTTATTAGGAATATGAGTCATTCTTTTCGCTGTAAATTGAGCCGCATCAACCCCTGCCCATGCTACCAAAAATGCCAACCACGGAATTGCTGGTTCCCACCCCGTAGCCAAGACCTTCATCCAAGTACCTAAAGCCATCACAATACTAGACACTATTCTAACATTAGTGGTCGGTAGTTTGCCTATAAAATCAATAACTTTTCTCATAATTATATCACCTTAACTGCCGTAGCTATTGCTCTTAAGACATTCATAGCCTCCTGGTGTTGTGCTTCTGATCTTTCATGTGGATAATAAGCAGCAATTCTACCATCTTCAGTCTTCTCGTGCCACGATCTAAGATAACTACTGGTGCTCTCCAATTTAATTAAACCACTTTTAATCCTCTCTTGATTTTCCCTAATATCCCTGAGATCTTGTACAAGTTCGTGGTGAAATTGAGTCATAGATTCTAAACTGGCTTCGATTTTAGTCATGACGATTCCTACGCCATTCAAATTGGACCTACTGTTACGTTTATCCCATGCTTTTTCAAGCAGTCGAATGAGCCCCAGAGCAATGGCCGCAATTAAACCAAACGCTCCACCTTGTACAAGTAATTCATTCATAGTATATGCCTTTTAATCTATAATTATAAAACTCTCTTTAAGAATATCGAAGTCTGCAGTAGACATTGCAAAATCCTCTGGAAATTCAGTCACACTGATTGGATGAATTTCAACGTCTGAGGTTTCTTTTAACATAATTTCCATATCCGCAGCAAACGCTTCTTCGTTAGTTACTGGTTTACCTTCCTGGTCTCCACTAGTATGTGCAGCGATTTTTACCTGTCGAACTTCATCAAGTAATGTAACCACACTTCGCACAGACAGTAACGTTTTACGTAACTTAATAGTTACCGGCATAGGTGTGTCTTTAGCAATCAATGTAGACAACGCTGGTAACAAATTATACAGTAACGCATTAGTTAATGTCTTGGTGTTTTTACTCATCATAATCTCCCTTTAATTAAATTTTCAGTTATCATTATCCCTTAAAGTATTACCCTGTCTGGTGTCCAATGTTCCTAAGGAATTATAGGCTCTTGGTTTTGAATAAACGCATTAACATCGTCGATAAAATCATCAACTTTAGTCTTCCCACCGACACTCAACGTTTCATATTCTACCGAGTATCCCTTAGTTGAAGTCACAGTTAAACCCTGTTCGCTCGCAACTGCGATGGTGATAGCATCGATAGTATTAGGTAATCCTGTAAGATCATCGAAATAAATCGTAATCTTGTTTAGTTGTCTTGATGCTGCCATTTTACTCTCCTTAGCTGAAGTTTATATCAACCCACGTACATTTACCCACGCCTTCATCTCCTTCGTCGGTGACTTGACAATTTATTTCTATCAATACTCGTAGATCATTCCAATCAGTAATACTATCTTTTTCCGCTTGACTCAGAGTTAACGCTTTAGTACTATATGACCCAGTGTTTACGGAAGTATTCCTGGTAGCTTTGACAGTAGTGCCTTGCTTCAATTGTATTTTTAAGTCATCTTCGATCAAGCTCCCCAGCGACATGTCCACATAAATTCTTACCCTGACTTTGACCGTCTCTGATCCTACTGGTGTAGTAGCAGGATTTGACATCGTCACTTCAAAATCAAAAGATTCTGGGTTATCTGCATTTTGTATCGAAGAAGACGTTGTTTGCGTCGTGGCATCATCTGGTTCTGATTGCTGAGAATCCGAGATTTTTTCCCAAAGTGGAGTACTCCAATCCGATGTTTGTATATTTCCATCAGGATTAATACTACCAATAAACTGTGTCTCTCCGGTAAAGAATTTTTTCCAAGTGCCACCATCCCGCACCCACGCATCCGTGAGAGGCTTCCAAATGCCTGCATCACGTACCCACATTCCGTTTGCAGCGGTAACCTCTTTCCAAGTACCTGCGTCTCTTACGTGAGTCATTTTAGACTTTGCACCAAATTGTTCCTTCTACATTATCCTGTGATACTGGAGCGGAAGTACTTACTACTACACCCGCAACATTAGTTACTACCCCTCCATCGTGTAGTTGCACACGTCTCGCACCATTTAAACGCAACAGTTCTAAACCATTGGTCGCGAAGCTTACCTGATTCGTGTTACTCTTATACATACCGCAGTCTATTTCGTTGGTGAATGAGTATGACGGATTAGCGGCGTCACCATCTGCTGCACGCAAGTCACTAGTAAAAGTTTTAATCCCTCCAAGTGATTGTGCCCCCGTGGTACGGATTACCGTGGAATCGACAGCAACACTCGGGACTGGACCACCAGACGAGCCTACACTGATTCCGCTGCCTGCACTGACCCCAGTAACGTCCCCAACATTTGTTGTCCACCCCAAGTCATTGTTGAAAATCGACAGTGGGATTAAACTGATGTGTTGTCTGACCGTAGCTGTACCGTTGACAGCAACTAAATGATCGCTGGTAATGAGGTTACCTACAGAATCAGTTAATGTATTGCAATCAAGATTAATGGTGCCCGACCCAGTGATCGGCCCTCCAGTGAGACCAGTACCCGAGCCAACGGACGTGACTGTTCCCGCGTTAGCTGTCCACCCTTGATCATTACTAAAAATCCCGAGTGGAGTGGTGCTGATTAACTGACGTCGAAGCGACGAACCGTTTTGTGCAATAAGATGATCCGTTCCTACTAACACGTCACCTATTGTGATGTCGTTCTCAAACAACGACAACGGTATTTGATCGATGCGTTCTGTTCCGGTTGCGGAACCGTCTACCACCACAAGACGGTCGGAAATTATCAACGGGCCCCGGTCGGTAAGCTCATCGAAGTTGAGGCTGATCGTCTGGACGTGGTTGCCCGACGTGGTATTGAGCGTCCCATCTAAACCAGCTGCCGTCGTGATACTAACCTGAGTAATATCTCCCGTATTACTCGTGTAGCCGGTCACGGTATTGGAGAAGATGTCTAGTTCAATGGCACTGATGAGTTGTCTACGAGTCAACGTAGAGTTTAAAGCAATCAAATAATCGGTAGCGTCCAGAGGAACAGGACCAATCGTTAACTCCCCAACATCAAGCGATAAGCTCGGATTCTCGCCTGCGGTCGCATCAATCCCCACACCACCTACTACTGAAACGATTTTTGCAACTGTGCTCGCTGTCGGAAGCGGGGTAGTAAACGAACCCGATGCTGCGGTGAGGGCACCCATTGTAACGGCGTTGCCTTGGAAGTTGGCAGCCCCAGAGGAAGAAATATCCAGTCGTATAGTACCACCAGTGGTTGTAGTATTAGCAGCGGTGTAGAACCGGATGAGCGTCGCAGCGTTGAATAAGCTTGTACCACCACCAATAGCTACAACACTAGTCGTGGACGTAGAAGACCCGACAACGAGCGCCAACGCTTCTTCTACGTTTGTGTAATGGCGTCCACCGATGCGGGAGACCTTGTTAGTTGCATCGGTAGCTGTATCTGAAACAACTAATGCTCTAGCTCCAACCACATCCAACCTCGGGCTTCCTGACGCAGGGGTTGGGGTGCCTATGACGAGATTGCCAGCAGTATTAATCAACATTCGCAACGTACCAGTGAGCGTGGTGGTGCTGGCGGCGGTGTAGAACTCAATATCGGTCGCGGCGTTTTGTGTCCCAGATCCGCCACCTATTTGAATGAGGTTCGCTCCAACGCTAGACCTTGCCCGAATAATCGTTTGTGATTCCTCTGCGTTCGTGTAGTGACGAACATTGAATAGGCCAATCTTATTGGTAGCGTTTGTTGTGTTGTCTGAGAGCGTCAACGCTATACCGCCCACCACATCTAATCTCGGAGTTCCCGTTGCAGCTACTTGAGTGCCGACGAGGAGATTTCCACCGTTGTTAATGAAGTTGTCGCCAGCAGACTGACCAGTGAGGCGCGTGACAACCGTTCCACCACGAGAGATGTCTACAACGCCGTAGGTGCCCGTAACATCAATCTTCACCGCATTGTTGCCGTCATCCGTTTCACGGAAAACTACATCGTTGGTGAACTTCCCCGACGTAGCTGTGAGCCCGCCCATAACGACGGTAGAAGAAAAAGTAGCAGCGTCACCAAACTGCAATAAACCTGTTCCGGTATGGATCGCGTAGTTCGTACCAGCGGCAGATTGGTTCTCAACCTTCAAACCATAAGCGGTCGTTATTGTCGAGCCCGCACCTACAGAAGGAGACAATATGCGGATGCTATAAGCATTTGTCATAGTAAACGACGCCGCCTCTGTCCTTACGCGGGCGGTCATCGCTCTTCCAGTGCTTGTGGCGTCCGATCCGAATAAGGGGTCTAGGGTTATGCCTGTTTGATCTGTTCCTGTGGTTAGAGATCCTTGAAGTAGCAAAGCAACAGTGTCGTTTGCTGTCGCCCCGACGCCTAGATGTCCCATTGATACAAAGTTGCTTTGGAAGTTGGCTGCACCAGCACTATCAATAGACATTCGAAGGGTGCCAGTGAGAGTGGTGGTGTCGGCAGCGGTGTAGAACTGAATGATCGTTGCTGCGTTAAAAGGATGCGATCCAGCGTCACTACTACCAATTTGTACAGCGGCCACAGAAGAACTTATCCTGCCAGCAATAAACCCAAAAGGTTCTTCGGCATTTGTATAATGACGAACAGACAAAGTACCGTGTTTTAGAGTTGCATCAGACGCCGTATTTCCCAACGTCATAGATGCAGTAGCAAGCGTAGTTCCTAAAACGTCCAACCTCGGCGACCCTGTCGCAGCAGTTGCAGCGTTGATAAGAATGTTTCCACCAACCTCGGTAATAACACTATCAGTTATTGCCGAGGACGAACTCCACTTAGCAATGGTATCCGTAGTTCCAGAACCACTGACAGAACCACCACTGAGAACTGCATTTATAACAGGTAACCCCGTAGCATCCTCAGTCAGGGTTATATCTGCACCCAAAATTATCCTAGTTCCTCGTGCTACTACGCCGCCATCATCTTGAAGAATAATCATATTATGGACAACTCTCTACATTCTCGAACATATCGGTAATTGACAATTGTGTATCAATAATTGTTTGAATTTTGACCAGATCAGATTTTCTAACCATATGAAATCTGTATCTAAAATATACTGTCTCTGGACCCCCACCTACGTCTGCCATTGTAGGATAAGGGTCAATAAAATCCCCACCATTTGTGGATTGACCAGTGGTTAAAACATTCCAAACAGGGCTTGGGATGCTTGAATTATTAGCTACATCTATATCTACTTGATAGTTAGTATCATCAGGATCATCAGTATTCCAACTAGCTCTTGTCGCAAATCCGTCACCTTCTGGGTAAGGAGCTTCACCGGTCGGACAGACTCCACTATTTTCAACATTAGTATTTACAGTCGTAAGTGTAGGAACAATCTTGATCCAGTAGTCAGTGTGGTCTACCGTGTATGTATCCACTAGTGTTGGCCCTGCATTATCATGTAATTCTACAGTATACTTCCATGTCTGAGACTCACCTGTAGTGCTAGTCCCCCTAAGTTCAGCGATATCATGCAAGAATGATCCTTCATTAGCTACCGTATCTTGATCAGTGGTGTTATCAAAATCTCCACTTACATCTAATCGGGCTCCTCGATCAGCCGTAGTTATCTCGATTTGTGTTCCTATTCCTCTATCTTGTCTGTAAGCAAAAACCTTAACCTCGAATTGATAAATTTCATATGTATCTGTATTAGCAACTGCTGCTGAAAAAACGGGAGCCACAGTCAGTTCAGTCGTCGTGTTACTGGTAATCTCACGCACATCACCACTCGCAGAACCACTAGTCATCTCGACAAAGAAGGTTTGTACCTCGTTAGTAGTCCACGGAGCAGCGCTATTCTCGACCGTACTAGTCGATCCTCCTGTGGCAGTACCTGTATCATACGCCGTATTAACAATTGAATTATGATCCCAACTAATCTTATTAAAATCATCACCTGTATCGTCATTGGGTGCAACTGCTAAATTAGATAATACACCGTCTGAAGTCCCAGTACCACTAACGACTACAGTCGTAGTCTGTTCAGCTCCTCGATTATTAAATGCATCCATAGGAACCGCAATAACATTCCAAAAATTACTAGTTGCCGCTGCAAAAGAAAACGCAGTGATTGAAATATCATCGTCCCAACGTAAGTAATTAATGTCTGGGAGGCCACCAGCAGAGATCGCTTTGGTATTATGAGTCGGCCAAATTCCGTCACCCTTCCTAGCAAAAACTTGCCATCTCTTGGCGTCATCATCTCCCCCCTGGATTGATACCGTGATGTTGTTTCCAGTTACTTCAGATGCTGTAAACCCTAATAGAGAAGCTTCATCGTCCTCATCAACTACAACGGTCTGCGTTGCTTCAGTCGGGACTCCGTGTAAACGACTGAAAAACTGTAAAGTCCTATCTTCTAACGATCGTGATGAATCACGAGGCATCTCTACGGGATTAAACGTTCCTGCAAAACTACCTACGGTGCCTTTCCTAAATAAAGTAGCACCCTTATGAATCTCGTATGTATCTCCAGCAACTGGAGTGGAAGCCCATTGAGGACTAACAGTTAACACAGTCGTAGTATTCTTAACAATCTTACGTACTTGATCGCTTGCAGGAGCGGCGGGACTAGTGGTAATACGAACATAAAACACTGTTAATCCTACCTCTTGAAATTCGTCTGTTGTCCAGTTACCGGATTGTGCAGCATCTACTAGAGTAGTAACGGAACCTCCTGCATCGGCTGTTCCACTACCGTCAGGAGCAGCAACTGGAGTAATGTTAGGAATAACCTCAAAGGTCGCCCGTACCTTAGTCTTCGAGATCTCCCCTAAGAGATTTCTATCTTCGAATTTGACACCTGTTCTAGGACCTCTATTTAATTCTTTGAGAAACTCAACTCCAGAAAAGGTACTGATACCTATGTCCGCATATGGTACCATCTGTAAAACAACTTGTGTACCGTCCGCAACCGGCATATTAAAACTGAATATTTTTAATGACCCCAGTCCCCCTACAGCACCAGAACTAATTAAAGTTCCAGATGTAGTTTCGGTCCCTTTGTAAGTAAAGCTTTTAGTGTCGTCATCAACTAAACCACTGATAACAAATCTGTCGTTGTTGTTATCTTCTCGGAAATCCACCGAAGAAAACTCTGGAATCGTATCGTAATCTGGTGTAAAAACTAAGGTGGCAGACAACAAGCCTTCAGCATCTTGAGTCCACAATTGAACCCAGTTTTCTCTCTCAGTACGCGCTACTGCGATCAACCTAGTTCGTGTTCCCGACGGATCATCGATATCATCGCTAGCCGGATTTCCAGGATCTGTGGCATTCACAGTTCGGGTCGTGCCGTCACGTAATTTATAATTAATTAATACACCAGTGGTTCCGTCTTCAGGATCATCAGCGGCCACTAACATCACTGCGTAATTTAAGCTATCATCAAACGGGGCACTGATACCTCCTGACGTTTGTTCTGTCTCGGTTAGTTGTGTAACACTAAGTTTTGGTGGTGTATTAGGTACAATAAAAACATCGAGCGAAGGATTTCTAACCCAGTTTACTCCACTAGAAACAGCCTGAATATTACCGGCTTGATCAAAGGTAACGAAATCATAACTAGGTGATCCTGGTTCTGGTTCGAACGTAAACGAATCGTCTTCAGCGGGATTACCGAAATCAGTGATAACATTCACTCCCGAATAAACTACATTCACTCCTTTATAATCCGTGTCTGATGGCGGTGTATATGACACCAACGCTAACCCGTTAACTACTTTTGGATAACCCGCAGCAACAGAAATGCTAGCTGGTGGAAGGATATCTCCCGCAACAATGGACTTCATTATCGACTTGGTGCTTCGTAGGGACGAATCAAACGCTGCAAAAGCATCTAATACATACGAGTATGAATCACCGATTTTAGCATTCGTATCTACAAATGTAATTTCGTCTTCACCACTAGATCTCAGGACATCAGTTAGGTGGTTAAAACGAACACTCTGTAGTACAACCCCACTCACTACGGTTACGAGGTCTTCTAAGACGTCATCTTCCTCGTTTGGACGGATCGTTAAAACTAATTGATCGAAATCTTCTGTTCTCACAGCCCGTTCCAACGTACCGAGTACCCCTGAATTAACCATCATTAAAGACGGACGAAGTGGAACAACATCCGTTGCAGAATCAGTCGTTAATATATATTTATTGTTAACAAAAAATGCATTTTGAATTTGTCCATGATTGACAAAATTGACGGTATATACTCCCCAACCTCCTACATTTTGTTGGTTACGCCAGAAAAGTGCATTACCAGTATTACCTGTAACAGGATCAATATAGTTAGTGGTAATCGGGGTATTGAATCTCCACTGAGGCACAGGAGGAATGTATGGAGCAACAACTGTACGAAGATCCTCAGGTAAAACTATAGTAGTTGGTCCACCTTCTCCTATAACTACAATGTTCAGTGGCGTCAAGCCAGCATTTAATGTGATACGTACTCGTGAACGATTCGAGCGTCGTTTCACCAAACTTTCATCCACATAGATTGCAATTTGTTGACCTACTGCAGTTACATCAATAGAAAACGTAATTTGTTGTGGAGATTCAACTAACGTCGAATACAGATATGTACCAGGACTAGGTGCAGTAAAAGAAATTTGACCAACAGCAGCCTGAACAACAGTAGGTGCAAAAAAGTCAGTTGCACTTAGTTGAGCAACAATTTGATCAGGTGATACATCCGACACATAAGGCAACGAATAAATAACCCACTCACTGCTTCTGGTAATTACATCAGCAATTGGAGACTGAATCACATTACCGTGAATATTCGCTACTGTTCCAGCGACTCGACCTTCCTGTTCGATCATATGTTTAATAATATGAGATAAAGTTTTAGTCATATTAGTGTCCGATTACAGGAGTTTTACGTCTGCTATTTATCAAAATTAAACTGAACAATAATCGAATGCTTTCTGGATTTTGTGGTCCTATAGCAATCGTGGGAAATCTAAACTTAAAAATATTTGCTTCGCCCTTACCTACACCTCCTGCGCCTATTTCCTTCTGCCACACCAGCAATGAACCAGGAGGCAGATCGTCTTTCCATCCAACCCAAGCTCCCCCATCATAGACAATAGTTTTAGGAACAACTTCGTCAGAATATTTCAAATTAACATAACCCGTACGAAGTCTACCTACAGCATCAACTGGAAAGAAAGAGGCGGATTCCCATACGTACTCATGTCTGAAATTCCAGTTAAAAATCCCACCTATACCGGAATCGATTTCGATGGCGAAAGCCTGTAAAGCGGGAGACTGAGATCGACCAAACGTCTCTCCGATCGAAATACTTTGTAGAAATCTATATGTCATTGGATTAGTCAAGTATGGACCAGCGGAAGGTTGTACCAGAATTCTTCCTCTGTCTTCTAGTTTGTCACCTTCTGAAACCGAGATAAAGCCTCGATGTTCTTCCCAAAATAACCATTCTTGTTGTCGTGTAAAATCAAATACACTCGATTCAGCTTTATCCGAGCCAGTTCCGTCTCCTACGAACGATTCGGTGTTTCGACTGCTCCAAAAACGAACGTCGGTACTGCCGCCTGGATGAAACATTACGTTACACTTACTTTGCCAGATCTCAGAAAATGCTGGATCTCGCTCCCAGTCAATTGCGCCGTCTGATGCAACTGTGTATGAGTGAAAATTATTGCGTTCATCAACTTGGACTAAGTTGTAATGATGACTTCCAATCGTACTCCCTATACTTCTCGGTAATCCCATCGGAGGTAATATAAAATAAGGATGCCAATCGCGTGACGGGCAGGGAATCCATAAGGGGTCATGATCTGATGTTGCATCGACTGCCGCTAAAGTTCCTTCCCATGTCCAGTCCCCAAAATAATTTGTTAAAGTACTAAACGTCGATGTACCGAATTGTTTAAGGGTAGTCCATTCCGAGGGAACATGTTGATGGACATCACGCATATTTTTTGTATGCTGATCTTCATAAACAGTATCTATATCTCCTGCTACCCCCACACCATTCGAATCAACTGTTAAAAACAGAGACGAAGTCGAAGCCGGTAAGAAATCCATTTTATCGTGAAAAAACTGAATATGTTTTTCATTCGCTGCAGGAATATTCCACTCTGCGGCCAAGTTAGTTAAATAACTCGGGTCATGCCATTGGCGAGCCAAGATAGTACGACGAGAATAGTTTTCTAAATCTTCTGGAAAATCCACTGTAAACGTATTGGTTACGATCTTTGATACATCAGTGAAACTAGTATTTAAACACCACACTAGTCTACCAGAACGGTCTTGCGTATAGGTAGAAAAGTAAAATAAATAGTTCATGTAACCTAGTAAAAACCGACTAGATTCTTCACCTCTATTACGATTAATACTAAATGCAGGTACATCTTCTCCTATTTGTAGGTAGTTATTATACTCTAAATTCTGCTGTGCCCCATCGACATCTATCTTAAAATCTTTAGGTTCAAAAACCCATTTATTATCAACCACCGCTAAACTATTACCCGATCTAAAATCAGTGTCTACTATTTTATTAGTGTGTTCACCGTTAGTCAAACGTCTGTTAACCAAACGTTTTTTCTCGATGGTAGTACCGGGATACCACGGTATCACATCAAATAACATAAATGAATCTAAGATATGTGCATTCAAATGTGCTATTCGAGATAACTTAAAATTCGTTAGATTGGCGTCTCCTCCGAATCGATTACCGGGTCTAGCGACTGCAGTATATGTTAATCGAATGGGCATTCCGTTTCTAATGTTAGCAGCTAATGAATTAGGCGCAGTTACCCAACCAACCTCACTGGGAGCACTCCGATCCCAAATTCCTAAAGTCGGGTCCCAATCCTCTACTTCAGAGATAGTAACTTTTGTTGGTGGAGGGAGATGTGTATAGATATACATCTCCGTTTGTGGATTCTGAGAACCCACTAACGACAGCTGGTCACTTCTAACAACTCTTTGCGGGTTCGCTGTGTCCTCAAAAACGTCCGCTTTTGATTCGATTTTCACATAAAATTGTGAATAATGCTCGTCATTAAAGGTCAACTTACCACTAGTCTTCTGATCGGAAATAGCGACTAACGGTGTTGTTTGGTCATTCCATGCATAAAATCCTTTTCCGATACCTAATTTCTTATCTAAATCGAAAACTCCTCTAGCAACCCACGCAAAGTGTTCACTTTGTTTAGCATTCCATCTTCCGATATTATCTACTCCGTCCCATTTAAAGATCTTCGTTGAGCCTGCTGTTAAATAGCTCCAGTGTGCGTCAGCTTTATCTCCGTCAACTCCTGGTTCTGTTAACCATGCTATAGGAGTAGGATCAGTCGAATCGTGTCGTTTATCCCACACCGATACCCGGTAAAAACCAGAAATTAAAGAATCGAATTGGATAGTAACCAATCCTGCATCTGGTAATTCCGAGGTATACGGATCATAAAAAGGACTCTCTCCAGAATAAATTTGTGGAACCCCCGAAGCTAATCCTTGATATGTAACTGTAACTTGTGTACTACTTCCAGTATTCCACCCGTCTCCACTATCTCTAGTGTAATTAACATTTCCGTCGCCCGCTAAGAATGGAAGATGTAGTTTCGTCGTAGTATAATCATAGATGTGCCAAAATTTAGTGTAAGGAGTATTTTTTAATAAAGCCTGTAAACCGGTGCTGCCACCTCCATCACTAGAGATAGCAATAGAATCTGGAACAGGAGGCCACACATGCCCAGACCACTTCGTAGAAGTCACATCCGATAAGTCTACATACTCACCGTTACCATCCGTCGCTATTGTTAAAGTCTGCGAAGCTTTTTCTACAAATACCGCAGGTAATCCGCCTATCGCATTCGTAATAGTCTTAGTGTCGTCTAACGACGGATAGGTAATCTGAACATTAATGGCTGGATTTCCGTCAAAAGTAGAATCAATCAGAGCTAACGATAAGTCTTCCCGTGGTTCATAACTAGGTACTTCTTTGTAAGCTGTGGTCTGAATTTGAGATGTAGCCTTCTTTATACTATAATCTTCGGAGTAAGAAATCACCCATAATTCATCACTATCTACAATTGAACTAAATTTTTCATCAGAAACTCGGATGTGATCTCGTGATTCGATGACCGGAATCACAGGGTGTGTGAATTGTGTAGAAGGACCTGGATCTCTTTGTCGAGTTAACAGAGTCTGAGCTAACCAATCAGCATAGTCCTGATCGGCTACCTTCTTATCAACTATCACGGTAGCGATCTTACTGCCTATATAATTATCAGCAGCGTTATCCCAGATACTCGATGGATCGGACCCAACAGACACAAAAAACTCATGATCAGGGTTGTTGGGATTTTTTGTCTTAGCACTATCTGTCAATGCGCTCTTACGTTTACCTATAACGACCACATAATTTCGAGATTCTTCACCTTGAGAAGAAGTCGACAATGTAATGATCGACTTTGAAGTTAGTAATGTTTCGGCTAACGCAGTCGCTTCGTTATCGTGGTCATATACAAACAACGCATCTAGCCACCACTCAGTACCACTGTTATCAGTGAGTTCAACTAAATACTCATCCCAGTCTCCACTAAACAATTTCGTAACAACGACGTTGCTGCCGTCGACCGTGAATCTGTTATCATATAATAACAAGCCGCTTGTTTCACCTGTAATATTTAAATCTACGGTGCCTTGCGCAACTATCGAAAAATCAGAAAGTTTTTTGACTGTGTAATCGATTATACCGAGCGTATCTTTACCAGCTGCGACCAAATCGATCCGACTACCTACTACCACGCGGTTATACGAAACTGAACTAGTATATTTTTGATAGAAACCTCCGTACGAATCACTATCAAATGTATCTGTGCCACCAGTAATGTTAAAAGATCTATGAGGATTGTTTCTGGTAGTTAGAACTAAATCACCAGCAGCATTTGCTCTAAAATCATAAGCAAATCCATCTGCTAATTCTTTTGCCCACTCTAGAACCGATCTTGAAACGCTCGGTTTATAGATATATTCTACGTCTACGGCTTGTGTTTCGGTGAAACCACCGCCTGCATTACCGTATTCAGCCTGCCTCTGTAATCTAACCAACACATTAGACAGACTTCTAGCTTGAAACACCTTTGAATCTTTCCATACATACGCTTCAAAATCGTCAACTGTATTCGTCTGCCCAGATATGGCAG
>SDBT01008796.1_pt1 | contig 16448 bp, 13 predicted proteins | sample 2277101 | NCBI WGS metagenome assembly SDBT01 (sample SAMN10404973, study PRJNA504765) | marine sediment metagenome | isolation source: marine sediment core GS10_PC15, 103 cmbsf | place: Arctic Ocean: Southern Knipovich Ridge | collected 2010 | reverse complement strand
AAAAATCTTAATAAAGTAATAGATATATGCAACTATCCTACTGATGAAGCGAGGAACTCAAACATGAAACACCGACCCATAGGCATTGGAGTAAGTGGATTTGCAGATACATGCATGGAATTACGAATGCCATTTGGCTGTGCAAGATCCAGGCAATTAAATATTGAGATATTTGAGACCATATATTATGCATTTATGAGAACTTCTTGCGATTTAGCAAAAATTTATGGATCATATGCATCTTATGAAGGCTCATTTGTAAGTAAAGGCATACTCAATTATATGTTATATAATGATACAGTGACAGATCGTTGGCCATTTGAATCGTTATCGAACGATATAGCCAAATATGGCAATCGTAATTCATTGGGAACATGCGTTATGCCTACATCTACAGGATCTATTATTCATGGTAATAATGAAAGCGTAGAGCCGTTTATCAGTAATATCTTTATACGAAAAGTAATCGCGGGAGAGCATATAGTAATTAACAAACATCTCGAGACGGAACTTAAACGTTTGAATCTATGGAATCATAGTATTAAGGCGCAGATACTTAAAAATGACGGCTCTGTGGCAAATATAATGGAGATACCTGAGGAAGTGAGGGAACTATATAAAACTATTTGGGAAATAGGATCAAAAACTTTAATAGAGATGTCTGCAGATAGAGCTCCATTTATTGATCAATCTCAATCATTAAATCTCTACATAGAGAAACCGACGATAAAGCTTGCAAGTGATATGATTTTCTATGGTTGGAAACTAAATCTAAAGACTTGCATGTATTATTTACGTTCTAAAGCTGCAACTAATCCAGCCTTATTGTCTATTCAGAGCTGTCTTAATTGCTCTGGATAGATAACATAAAAAGACAAGATCTTGTCTTTATTAAGAATAGCGATTATTAGCTTTATCATACCATACATTACCATATAGTAAAGGTACAATATGCTGTATTAGTATCAAATCACATCATTATATTGATGTTGCTTTTCTAGTAATATGATTATGATACTAAAGAATTGTTTACGATCAAACATATATTGTGAAGGTTCTTTGAGCAAACTACCGACTTTCTAAATCACCATAATTATACAAAGTTCTTATTTAACAAGAAACCTTATAGTTAGCACTACTTCCTTTATTTTAGATCCAAAATCTAAAATCTTCCATTTAAATCGTTAGAATAAATGAATACATTAACTTTAGAGCTTTTATCTTCTTTATTATCAAATTTAGAGAATGAAGCCATCGGACAACTATCAATAACAAGTAAGAACATGAGGAATATAACTAATAAATTGAAGGATGATGCTATATTTTATAAATCCAGAGTTGAAAATCTGCTTGGTTACTTTATTAATAGCTCTTACAAAGGTAACTGGAAAAAGTTCTATTCTATATTAATTAAATTAGATCCTAGTAAGTCATATTGGTTAAGCAATGCGTTATTATCTGCAGCTAAAAATAAAAATAATTTGGCTATTAAAGTTCTTCTTACAGATCAACGAGCTGATCCTTCTGCAGATGATAACTCCGCTATTCGGAAGGCGTCTGAGAACGGTCATACAGAGGTTGTAAAACTTCTACTTGAGGATAAACGAGTAGATCCTTCTGTAGATAATAACTACGCTATTAGGTGGGCTTCTATAAAAGGTCACATAGAAATTATGAAGCTTCTTATTGAAGATCAAAGAGTAGATCCTTCTGCAGATAATAACTACGCTATTAGGTGGGCTTCTGTGAGAGGTCACTTAGAGGTTGTGAAGCTTCTTCTTGCAGATCAAAGACGCGAAACTAAAGTGTCGCCGGCGTACGCGTACGCCGTAGATCCTTCTGCAGATAATAACTACGCTATTAGGTGGGCTTCTGTGAAAGGTCACCTAGAGGTTGTGAAGCTTCTTCTTGCAGATCAAAGAGTAGATCCTTCTGCAGATAATAACTACGCTATTAGGTGGGCTTCTGTGAAAGGTCACCTAGAGGTTGTGAAGCTTCTTCTAGGTAGCAATAAAATAAATCTAAGCATCAAAACTCAGTTTCTAAAAGAGCTACAGCTAAAGCGTGGCTCCAGTAAATTGAGCCATGATATGAACTATGATAACATTGAAAGGCTTGCTAAAATACCTCTTAGGGAGTTGATACAAATAGGTAATCAAAATCTTCAAGATAGGCAGATCATAATGACTAAATATTTCTGGTGGCTTCGCCTTGAGAAACTACATAATATGGATAATATTAAAGAAGATCCATTTAAATTAGTACTTCAACTAGAGCAATAATACTTTCCTACCTTATACCTTCCTACCTTATACCTTTCTACTTATACCTTCCTATCTTTCTACCTTTCTATCTTTATGGTTTTAAATATTAAATTTGTTTGTTATTTAAAACCATAAAGAAATGGATACATTAACTTTTGAGCTTTTATCTTCTTTATTATCAAATTTAGAGAATGAAGCCATCGGACAACTATCAATTACAAGTAAGAACATGGGGAATATAACCAATAAATTGAAGAATAATGCTATATTTTATAAATCCAGAGTTGAAAATTTGCTTGATTACAGCGTACTCTGTACGCAGCAAAACTTTAGTTTTGCCTCCATTGGTAGCTCTTACGGCTTGCCTGCTAAACTAAAGTTTAGCTATAAAGGTGACTGGAAAGATTTCTATTCTATATTAATTAAATCAGAGCCTAGTAAGTCAAATTGGCTAAGTAATGCGTTATTTTCTGCAGCTAAGAATGGGAATAATTTGGCTATTAAAGTTCTCCTTACAGATCAACGAGTTGATCCGTCTGCAGATAATAACAACGCTATTCTGAAGGCGTCTATGAATGGTCATACAGAGGTTGTGAAGCTTCTTCTTGCAGATAAACGGGTAGATCCTTCTGTCTATGATAATAGGGCTATTCGAGTGGCTTCTAAGGCTGGTCACCTAGAAGTCGTGAAGATTCTTCTTGAAGATCAACGGGTAGATCCTTCTGACAATTATAACGGAGCTATTCGATCGGCTTCAGGGAATGGTCACCCAGAGGTTGTGAAGCTTCTACTTGCAGATAAACGGGTAGATCCTTCAGATGATAATAACTACGCAATTATGTTGGCTTCCGATGGTGGTCACCTAGAGGTTGTAAAGCTTCTTCTTGCAGATCAACGTGTAGATCCTTCTGACCAGAATAACAGAGCTATTCGGAGGGCTTCTGAGACTGGTAATCTAGAGGTTGTGAAGCTTTTTCTTGCAGATCAACGAGTAGATCCTTCTAACTATAATAACGACGCTATTCGGTATGCTTCTAAAAATGGTCACCTAGAGGTTGTGAAGCTTCTTCTTAAAGATCAACGACGCGAAACTAAAGTGTAGCCGGCGTACACGTACGCCGTAGATCCCTCTGACCGAAATAACGGAGCTATTCGATTGGCTTCTAAGAATGGTCACCTAGAAGTCGTGAAGATTCTTCTTGGTAGTGATAAAATAAATCTTAGCTTCAAAACTCAAGTTCTAAAAGACCTACAGCTAAAGTTCTTCAGCGAATTGACTATGATATGATCTATGATAATATTGAAAGGCTTGCTAAAATGCCTCTAAAGGAGTTGATACAGATAGATAATCAAAAACTGCAAAACTTTAGTTTTGCTTATCAAGATAGATATATAATAATGACTAAATCAGCTTTAGCTGGATCAGCTAAAGCCGGCTACACTTCAGTGTAGCTCTGGTGGCTTCGCCTTGAGATACTACATAATATGTCTAATATTAAAGAAGATCCATTTAAATTAGCACTTCAACTAGAGCAATAATACCTTATACCGTTCATCTTGTTACCTTCCTACCTATATTGCTACCTTATTATCTTTATGATCACAAAGATTAAATTTGCTTGTTATTTTAAGATTAAATAAAAAATGGATGTATTAACTTTAGACCTTTACTCTGCTTTATTATCAAATCTAGAGGATGATGCAATTGGACAACTGTCAATTACAAGTAAGAATATGGGGAATATAACCAATGAATTGAAGGATGACGCTATATTTTACAAAAGCAGAGTTGAAAATAAGCTTGGTTACACTATAGATAGATCTTATATAGGCGATTGGAAAGGGTTCTATTCTATACTAATTAAATTAGATCATAGTAAGGTCGATTGGTTGACAAGTGTTCTATCATTTTCAGCTACGAATGGGAATAATTTGGCTATTAAAGTTCTCCTTACAGATCAACGAGCTGATCCTTCTTCAGATAATAACTCCGCTATTCGGAAGGCATCTGAAAATGGTCATACAAAGGTTGTGAAGCTTCTATTAAATTATCTTGCTGATCCTTATCCAGATATTCAGGGGGCTTCCGCAGATAGCCATACGTATTTTGAGCAACGTCTCATTGCAGATAAACGAGGCGAAACTACAGCTTTAGCTGGCAACGCTTTAGTGTTGCTGTCGCGGCGTACAAAGTACTCCGTTGATCCTTCTTCAAAAAACAACAAAGCTATTCGGATGGCTTCTGAGAATGGTCATCTAGAGAGTGTGAAGCTTCTTCTTGAAGATAAACGAGTTGATCCTTCTGCCAATCATAATGGCGCTATTCGAATGGCTTCTTTAAATGGTCATATTGAAGTTGTGAAGCTTCTTCTTTCAGATAAACGACGCGAAACTAAAGTGTCGCCGGCGTACGCGTACGCCGTAGATCCTTCTGACCCTTGTAACTTTGCTATTCGATGGGCTTCTGAGAATGGTCACCTAGAGGTTGTGAAGCTTCTTCTTTCATATCAAAGGGTAGATCCTTCTGACTATAATAACAATGCTATTAAGTTTGCTTCTGAGAATGGTCACCTAGATATTGTGAAGCTTCTCCTTGCTGATAAACGGGTAGATCCATCTGCGTATAATAACTACGCTATTCGGCGGGCCTCTACAAATAATCATCTTGAGATTGTGAAGCTTCTTCTTGCCGATCCACGAGTTAATTCTTCAGATATAAATAATGAAGCTATTACGAAAGCTTCTGAGAAAGGTAACCTAGATGTTGTGAAGCTTCTTCTAAGTAGTAATAAAATAAATCTAAGCGTCAAAACTCAGGTTCTAAAGTTGAGCAAATTAAGCTATGATATGAACTATGATAACATTGAAAGGCTTGCTAAAATACCTCTAAAGGAGTTGATACAGATAGGTAACAAAAACATTCAAGATAGAGATATAATAATGACTAAATATTTTTGGTGGCTTCGTCTTGAGATACTACATAATATGGCTAATATTAAAGAAGATCCATTTAAATTAGCACTTCAACTTGAGCGATAATACTACCTTCGTATCTTCGTACTTACTATCTTTATGAGCACAAAGATATTAAATTTATCTCTTATTTTAATATTTAAAATAAATGGATGTATTAACTTTTGACCTTTTATCTGCTTTATTATCAAATATAGAGGATGATGCCATTGGACAACTGTCTGTAACAAGTAAGAATATGGGGAATATAACTAATAAATTGAAGGATGATGCTATATTTTATAAATCCCGAGTTGAAAATCTTCTTGGTTACCCTATTGATAGCTCTTACGGCTTGCCTGCTAAACTAAAGTTTAGCTATAAAGGTGACTGGAAAGAGTTCTATTCTATATTAATTAAATCAGATCCTAGTAAGTCAAATTGGTTAAGCAATGCGTTATTTTCTGCAGCTAAGAATGGGAATAATTTGGCTATTAAAGTTCTCCTTACAGATCAACGAGCGGATCCTTCTATAGATGATAACTCCGCTATTCGGAAGGCGTCTGAGAATGGTCATACAGAGATTGTAAAGCTTCTACTTGCTGATCCTTATCCATATATTCTGATAGTTGCTAATCAGGCAGCTTCCGTAGATGATCATACTTATTTTGAGCAACTTCTCGTTGCAGATAAACGAGTTGATCCTTCATCAAAAAACAATAAAGCTATTCGGATGGCTTCTAAGAATGGTAATATAGAGGTTGTGAAGCTTCTTCTTGCTGATCAACGTGTAGATCCTTCTGACCCGAATAACGAAGCCATTAGATGGGCCTCCGATGGTGGTCACCTAGAGGTTGTAAAGCTTCTTCTTGCAGATCAACGAGTTGATCCTTCTGACATGAATAATGACGCTATTCGGATGGCTTCTAAGAATGGTAATACAGAGGTTGTGAAGCTTCTTCTTGCTGATCAACGTGTAGATCCTTCTGACCAGAATAACGAAGCCATTAGATGGGCCTCCGATGGTGGTCACCTAGAGGTTGTGAAGCTTCTTCTTGCAGATCAACGAGTTGATCCTTCTGACATGAATAACGACGCTATTCAGGCAGCTTCTTTTAATGGTCACCTAGAAATTGTGAAGCTTCTTCTTGGAGATCAAAGAGTAGATCTTTCTGCGTATAATAACTCGGCTATTCGATTGGCTTCCAATAATGATAATCTAGATACTTTTAAGCTTCTTCTTGGTAGCGATAAAATAAATTTAAGCGTCAAAACTCAGGTTCTAAAAGACCTACAGCTAAAGTCCTTCAGCAAATTGACCCATGATATGAACTATGATAACATTGAAAGGCTTGCTAAAACGCCTTTCAAGGAGTTGATACAGATAGGTAACAAAAACATTCAAGATAGAGATATAATTATAACTAAATATTTCTGGTGGCTTCGCCTTGAGATACTACATAATATGACTGATATTAAAGAAGATCCGTTTAAATTAGCACTTCAACTAGAGCAATAGCTAAACTTTAGTTTAGCGGCGTACAGAGTACGCCATACTACCTTCATATATTCATACGTTCCTATCTTTCTACCTTATACCTTCCTATCTTCCTACATTTTTATCTTTATGGTTATAAAGATTAAATTTGTTTGTTATTTTAATCTTTAAAATAAATGGATAGATTAACTTTAGAGCTTTTATCGTCTTTATTATCAATTTTAGAGAATGAAGCAATTGGACAACTGTCAATTACAAGTAAGAATATGGAGAATATAACCAATGAATTGAAGGATAACGCAATATTTTTCAAAAGTAGAGTTGAAAATCAGCTTGGTTACTTTATAGATAGCTCTTATATGGGCGATTGGAAAGGGTTCTATTCTATGCTAATTAAATTAGATCATAGTAAGATCGATTGGTTGACTAGTGTTCTATTATTTGCAGCTACGAATGGGAATTATTTGGCTATTAAAGTTCTCCTTACAGATCAACGAGCTGATCCTTCTTCAGATAATAACTCCGCTATTCTGAAGGCATCTAAATATGGTAACTATCCTATTCAGCAAGCGTCTAAGTATGGTCACCTAGAGATCGTAAAGCTTCTTCTTGAAGATAAGCGTGTATATCCTTCTAATAATCATAATTATGCTATTCAGTGGGCTTCTGCTAATGGTCACCTTGAGATTGTGAAGCTTCTTCTTGCAGATAAACGGATAGATCTTTCTGATGATGACGATTCTATTCTGTGGGCATATGATAATGGTCACCTAGAGGTTGTAAAGCTTCTTCTTTCAGATCCACGAGTAGATCCTTCCGGTGATAATAACAAAGCTATTCAGATTGTTTCTAAGCATGGTCACCTAGAATTTGTAAAGCTTCTTCTTGAATATCAACAAGTTAACCCTTCTGCAAATGATAACGAAGCTATTCAGGTGGCTTCTGAGAATGGTCACCTAGAGATTGTGAAGCTTCTTCTTACTGATAAACGGGTAGATCCTTCTGACAGGAGTAACGATGCTATTCGGTTATCTTCTAAGAATGGTCATACAGAGGTTGTGAAGCTTCTTCTTGAATATCAACAGGTTGATCCTTCTGACAGGAGTAACGATGCTATTCAGTTGGCTTCTAAGAATGGTCACCTAGAGATTGTGAAGCTTCTTCTTACTGATAAACGGGTAGATCCTTCTGACAGGAGTAACGATGCTATTCGGACGGCTTCTGAGAATGGTCATACAGAGGTTGTGAAGCTTCTTCTTGCTGATCAACGAGTTGATCCTTCTGACCTGAGAAACTATGCTATTCGGTTATCTTCTGAGAATGATCATACAGAGGTTGTGAAGCTTCTTCTTGCTGATCAACGAGTGGATCCTTCTGACCCGAGAAACTGTGCTATTCGGTCGTCTTCGGAGAATGGTCATACAGAGGTTGTGAAGCTTCTTCTTGCTGATCAACGAGTTGATCCTTCTGACCCGAGAAACCATGCTATTCGGTTATCTTCTGAGAATGGTCATACAGAGGTTGTGAAGCTTCTTCTTGCTGATCAACGAGTAGATCCTTCTGCCCTGAGTAACTACGCTATTATGGAGGCTTCTTTAAATGGTCATGCGGAAATTGTGAAGCTTCTTCTTGAAGATAAACGTGTAGATCTGTCTAATGATGATAACAGAGCTATTCAGTTGTTTCTGCTAGTGGCAAGCTTGAAAATGTGAAGCTTCTATTAAATTATCTTGCAGATCAATGACGCGACACTAAAGCGTCGCCGGCGAAATGGATATAACCCATTTGATCTTCTGATAAGAATAATTTAGCTATTCTGAGGGCTTCTCAGAATGTTACCTAGATATTGTGAAGCTTCTTCTTTCGGATCTACGACGTGAAACTAAGTGTAGCCGGCAAAATGGGTTACACCCATTTGATCCTTCTGGTGATAATAACAAAGCTATTCAGATGGCTTCTAAGCATGATCATCTAGAAATTGCAAAGCTTCTGTCAACTTTATCTTAAATATCAACTATAGAGCAGAGCTTTGCTTGTACGCCTACGGGTCCTTCAAACAAGAATAACAAAGCTATTCTGTTGGCTTCTAAGAATGGTCACTCAGAGAGCTACACGAAAGTGTAGCAGCTAAAGCTATGTAAAGCTTCTTCTTGGTAGCGAAAAAAAAACTAAGCGTCAAAACTCAGTTTAAAAAGACCTACAGCTAAAGTTCACCAGCAAATTAACCCATGATATGATCTATGATAATATTGAAAGGCTTGCTAAAATGCCTCAAAAGGAGTTGATACAGATAGGTAATCAAAATCTTCAAGATAGAGATATAATAATGACTAAATCAGCTTAAGTTTAAGCTGGAAACAAACTACAATAAATAGTAGTTTATTGCTCTGGTGGCTTCTCCTTGAAATACTACATAATAAGGCTAATATTAAAGAAGATCCATTTAAATTAGCACTTAAACTAGAGAAATAGTACTATCTTCCTATCTTTATGGTTATAAAGATTAAATTTGTTTGCTATTTTAATCTTTAAAATAAATGGATAGATTAACTTTAGAGCTTTTATCTTCTTTATTATCAAATTTAGAGAATGAAGCAATTGGACAACTGTCAATTACAAGTAAGAATATGGGGAATATAACCAATGAATTGAAGGATGATGCTATATTTTATAAATCTCGAGTTGAAAATCTGCTTGGTTACAGTGTACTTTGTACGCAGCAAAACTTTAGTTTTGCCTCTATTGATAGCCCCTACGGCTTGCCTGCTAAACTAAAGTTTAGCTATAAAGGTGACTGGAAAGATTTCTATTCTATATTAATTAAATCAGAGCCTAGTAAGTCAAATTGGTTAAGTAATGTGTTATTTTCTGCAGCTAAGAATGGGAATAATTTGGCTATTAAAGTTCTCCTTACAGATCAACGAGTTGATCCGTCTGCAGATAATAACAACGCTATTCAGTTGGCGTCTATGAATGGTCATACAGAGGTTGTGAAGCTTCTTCTTGCAGATAAATGGGTAGATCCTTCTGTCTATGATAATAGGGCTATTCGAGTGGCTTCTAGGGGGGGTCTCCACGAGGTTGTGAAGCTTCTTCTTGAAGATCAACGAGTAGATCCTTCTGGCAATCATAACGGAGCTATTCGATGGGCTTCTGCGAATGGTCATCTAGAGGTTATGAAGCTCCTCCTTGCTGATAAACGGGTAGATCCTTCTGTGGATGATAACTATGCTATTCGGTATGCTTCTTATAATGGTTATCTAGAGGTTGTGAAGCTTTACCTTGCTGATAAACGTGTAGATCCTTCTGACCATAACAACTCAGCTATTGTGTGGGCTTCTGAGAATGGTCATCTAGAGATTGTAAAGCTTCTTCTTGCTGATAAACGGATAGATCCTTCTAACTATAATAACGACGCTATTCGGTATGCTTCTAAAAATGGTCACCTAGAGGTTGTGAAGCTTCTTCTTAAAGATCAACGAGTAGATCCTTCTGACTATAATAATGACGCTATTAAGGGGGCTTCTGTGAGAGGTCACTCAGAGAGCTACACGAAAGTGTAGCAGCTAAAGCTATGTAAAGCTTCTTCTTGGTAGTGATAAAATAAATCTTAGCTTCAAAACTCAAGTTCTAAAAGACCTACAGCTAAAGTTCTCCAGCAAATTGGCCTATGATATGAACTATGATAACATTGAAAGGCTTGCTAAAATACCTCTAAAGGAGTTGATACAAATAGGTGATCAAAATATTCAAGATAGGCAGATCATAATGACTAAATATTTCTGGTGGCTTCGCCTTGAGATACTACATAATATGGCTAATATTAAAGAAGATCCATTTAAATTAGTGCTTCAACTAGAGCAATAGCTAAACTAAAGTTTAGCGGCGTACAGAGTACGCCATACTACCTACTTTTCTATCTTTATGGTTACAAAGATTAAATTTATCTCTTATTTTAATTTTTAAATAAATGGATGTATTAACTTTTGACCTTTTATCTGCTTTATTATCAAATCTAGAGGATGAAGCCATTGGACAACTGTCTATAACAAGTAAAAATATGGAAAATATAACCAAGAAACTAAAGGATGATACGATATTTTACAAAAGCAGAGTTGAAAATAGGCTTGGTTACGGCATACTCTCTATATAACATAATCAACGTTAAAAAAGATCCGTTTGAAATTGCCGTTCAGTACGAAATGAAGTAGTATGGTAACAAATAAAACTAGATGATAATCTAGGAGAATATATAAATTTAAAGTGCATATGTACAAACAAGGAAACTTTTAGTTTCTCCAGCTAATGCTTAATTAGCCTATATATCGATCAATATATGCCAATGTGTTATACGCCTAGACATGAAGATAAATATAAATATGTCATCTTCTTTAGATAACTTTATGCAAGTTATAGTCTAATTGATAAAAGTTATAGTCAACTAGATATATCTGAGTCTATAATAATATCAAATTTTGATGATAATAGGCAAAGTAGGTCTGAATGAATATTATCGATATCATCTTGACTGCATATCAATATAGGATTCACACTGGTTAACAAATCTAGTAAATATATAAGAGAATACCTTTTCCCCATTTGGGCCGCGTATAGACATAAGTCTAATATTCTTTTATATGAGAAATGTAAAAGCTTTAACGATTCAACATCGTTCTTCCTTATAATATTCTTTTCAATTATAAACAGCGCTGTCTCCAGAAAATCTGGCAAAACATTTGATATCATCTCAATATCTTCAGACTTTAAATCTTCATATCCAAATGGAAAAAAGCAATCGCAGTTAAGAATTACACCATATTTATTAAGAATTGGAAGAGTTTTAATATTTATTTTGACATCGTCATGAGGAACAAGGTCTATGATATACTTCTTTGTAGAAAGACTTAAGAGTTCTTTTAGAAGACATATGTTGTTGGTTCCAATAAGTGAATGTATAAGGCTGATGTGAAGACATGCTCCTTTTAATCTAAGAAGCTTCACACATTCATTCAAATCAGGGCCATCATAACTAATTGTAGATAGCATCATATCATCGAGATATTCTTGGGTTAAATTACTGCTCTTTTCCTTTATATTAATATCAAATGTTAGATGATTTAAACTGATGTATGCTGGGACTTCGAAGTCTATAATATACTTGTTACATATATGCATACACACATTATGCTTGTTTAGATCTAAGCTTCTACCAAAAATATATATAGGCCTATATCTTTTTTTAGCTATGATTTTATCCAATATCTCAATATTGCTAGCTTCAATTAATATATCAACTATATTATCCCAAATATTCACAATAAAAATATTATGATCAACCATCCTCATAAGCTCTTCATAATTTCCATAATATGCATAACCGTAGGCAGCGTGAATACGGCCATCAGTAACCTGCGCATATAGACGTGATACAATACTTACTTGGTTGTGTTCTGCTGCATATCTAACAGTTACTTTTGTAATGTTAGCACACTTAGATAATGCAATATTAATTCCATTTTCATCTCCTATAGCTGCGGCAATATTAAGCAGATTATCGGGCTGTAGAAATAATTTACTTCTTCTAGTATAGCTATTTCTGTCATACTCCTCAATAATGTCTGGCAAAGAATGACATATAGTATCTACACCAAGATTATATCTTAAAATATCGAGAATAATATGTGTGTTAAGTGATTTGTGTATATATGTTGATACTAAAGATAGAGAAATAACTGTTTCAATATCTTTTATATGCTTTGCTAACTCTGATGTATCAATCTCCATCATATTTGTGTTTAATATATTTAAATAAATATCTTTATTTAGATTTTAGCTTCCTTTATAATGAAATAGATGAAGATCAATATTTTTTCCTTGGAATTTGAGATAGTTAATAGAATCGCTAATATGACGTAAGTTAACTTCTGAATCATCTATAATTACCAACTTTCTAGGTAATATTGGCAAGCAACAAAGAAAACGTAAAAGAACTAAGCCTTTATTGATATTATTTGAGTATAGAACTTTATCGTATACCATAGAACAATCTTCGTATACATACTTTCTTAAAGTAGGAACTAATAAATGTTCTTTAGGCAGAATTGATGGTCTTAATTCTTGGAATGGGATAAATGGGATAGACAGAGTGAAGTAAATTCCACTTTTATATAAATCCTTTGATAATTTTTGCTCTGCTGTTTCTTTGGATATGCTTGTAGCTCTACCTGTTCTTCTTGCAGTAAATCCAAAGGTCTGGGCTCCACAAGAGGTTGCATTGTTTAATATTATTCTAATATCTTTTTCAACTGTAATTAGCGTGCTTTTATTATATAGATCATTAATAACTCTAGCTCTATCTTTTTGTGGAATAATTTCAAGTGCCTCTATACGAGCATTATAATTCTTAGATCTGAGAATAGATTCTGATTGGGTCACCAAAGTATCATCAATATCAAATCCTATCATATCGAACTTTCCATAGGCGCTCCAATCAATGTCTTTAAGACTAAAAACTTCATTTATTTGATGCGAATCCATTTTTGTTAATTAAATTTTGTTGATCAAATAAAAATGCTGAAATTAGTTTTCTAACTTTTGACATCTTTAAATGGATGTATTAAATTTCTTTTATTCTGTCTACTGGAAGACAACTCCCCAGATCAACTATCAATAACAGTAAATATAACTAATATATTGGAAGATGATGCAATATAGCGAAACTTTAGTTTCGCTGCGTACAGAGTACGCTGTACAAAATACGAGTAGAAAACATACTTGATCACAGTGTATTCTGTAAGCAGATAAACTTTAGTTTAGCCTATATAGCTGAACTAAAGTTTAGAAGACTAAAGCCGTAGATAGTTCTTACATACATTACCTGGCAATCATAACTTCTCCCTTGTTAGATAATTGCATAGCTATATTAAGATTTACAGATCCAATTCGTTATAATAATGAAACAATTTTTATATACGTCCTTCTTGACTAACTGATTATATGGCTATATTAAAATACATAGGATTAATCCTTGAATAACTAGTCAATCTGTATTAACGTTATAATACATCAACGCCTCTTGATATACCATTGAAATATTTATAGGATATGTTTCGAATAACTAGCGTTATGCAGGATTGGTGTGTTATTTTGTTCGTTGATCAAATGGGCAACACCCATTTGATCTTCTTTACAACTTTAGCGTATTCTAATGTGTTCGCATAACTGAGAGTATCTGCATAGAGAACTTTGTCTATTATGAACACAAATACTAGTTCTCCCGCATACCGAACAAAATTTGCTGATCAAATGGGTAACACATATTTGATCTTCTTTACACTGAGAATGCACTCTATTGTAAACACAAATACTAACACCTCCGTATTTTCGTTTCTTTGGAATATTTTCTAAGTTTTCTGTAGCTTTTCTTTTGTTTGACACATTTTTCAAATAGTTGAGGGACATGACAACTGCTTTTTTTCCTTCAATGGAAGCAGTTACAATTTGTGAATTATCCATGAGGTAGTTTTAAGAGTTAAAAAATAAACAGAACTTAGTTTATATTCAAACATCAGAATTCTGCATATTCTTAATTAGGGTTCCTTCAGATAATGATCACCTGAATCTTACGAATCAAAGAGACTATGTCAAATTATCAGCGCAAAACTACAGCTTATGCTGTGTCAGTGTAGCTATTAAATTATCTTGCAGAAAAAAGTATTGATAACAACTCTATTCGGATGGGTTCACGGTATGGTCACCGGCAGATCAACGGGTAGAGCAGAGCTTTGCTCGTGCGCCTACGGGTCCTTCTGCCGGTGACAACCAAGCTATTCGAAAGTCTTCTAGCTATGGTCACACTGAAGTTGTAAAGCTTCTGTCAACTTAACTAAGTTGACTCTATCTTGCTGATCAACGGGTAGAGCAGAGCTTTGCTCATGCGCCTACGGGTCCTTCTGTCTGGGATAACGAAGCTATTGAGTTGGTTTCTGAGTGGGGTAACCAAGAAGTTGTGAAGCTTCTGTCAACTTACAAAGTTGACTTAATCTTGGTAGCGAAAAAAATAAATCTAAGCATCAAAACTCAGGCTCTAAAAGAACTACGTGGCAAATTAAGCTATGATAACATTGAAAAACTTGCTATGAAATCACTAAAGGAGTTAATACAGATAGGTAACCAAAATCTGCAAAACTAAAGTTTTGCTTATCAAGCTAGAGATATAATAATGACTAAATATTTTTTGTGGCTACATAATATTAAAGGAGACCTATTTAAATTGGCGCTTCAACTAAAGTGCTAGCTAAACTAAAGTGCTAGCTAAACTAAAGTTTAGCGGCGTACAGAGTACGCCATACTACTTTATGGTAAATTTATCTCTTATTTATCTCTTATTTATCTCTTATTTATCTCTTATTTAACGTTAATATAAATGGATGTATTAAATTTTGATCTTTTATCTTCTCTTCTATCAAATATAGGGGATGAAGCCATTGGACAACTATCAATTACAAGCAAGAATATGGAAAATATAACCACTAAATTAAAGGCTAATGCTATATTTTACAAAAGTCGAGTTGAAAAGCTGCTTGGGTATTCTATAGATAGCACTTATAAAGGGAACTGGAAAGGGTTCTATTATATACTAATTAAATCAGATCATAGTAACACATATTGGTTGACAAAAGCGCTATCATCTGCAGCTAGTAATGGGAACGATTTGGCTATTAAAGTTCTTCTTACAAATCAATCTGTTGATCCTTCTGATAATAATAACAACGCTATTAACGAGGCTTCTATGAATGGTCACCTAGAAGTTGTGAAGCTTCTACTTGCTGATCAACGGGTAGATCCTTCTTACAATGACAACTATGCTATTATATTGGCTTCTCTGTATGGTAACCTAGAGGTAGTAAAGCTTCTTCTTAATGATCATAGGGTTGATCCTTCTGACAATAATAACGAAGCTATTCTGGACGCTTCTGAGGATGGTTACCCAGAAGTTGTGAAGCTTCTTCTTGCTGATCAACGGGTTGATCCTTCTGATGAGAATAACTTAGCTATTCAGCGAGCTTCTCAGAATGGTCACCTAGAGGTTGTGAAGCTTCTCTTTGCAGATCAACGAGTTGATCCTTCTGAAAATCATAACTTTGCTATTCGGATGGCTTCTCACCAGGGATATATAAAAATTGTAAAGCTTCTTCTTGTAGATCAAAGGGTTGATCCTTCTGACGATACTAACGAAGCTATTAAGTTTGCGTCTGAGAATGGTTACCCAGACGTTGTGGAGCTTCTTCTTGCTGATCAACGGGTAGATCCTTCTGATAATAATAACGAAGCTATTAAATTTGCTTCTAAGAAAGGTCACCTAGAAGTTATGAAGCTTCTTCTTGCTGATCAACGGGTTGATCCTTCAAATGCTATTTGGTTGGCTTCAAAGAAAGGTAGCCTAAAAGTTATGAAGCTTCTTCTAGGTAGCGAAAAAATAAATATAAGCGTCAAAACTCAGGCTCTAAAAGAACTACGTGGCAAATTAAGCTATGATATGATCTATGATAACATTGAAAAACTTGCAATGTTATCACTAAAGGAGTTGATACAGATAGGTAATCAAAATCTTCAAGATAGAGATATAATAATGACTAAATATTTCTGGTGGCTTCGCCTTGATATACTATATAATATTAAAGGAGATCCATTTAAATTAGCACTTCAACTAAAGTGCTAGCTAAACTAAAGTT
>SDBT01008795.1_pt1 | contig 16449 bp, 12 predicted proteins | sample 2277101 | NCBI WGS metagenome assembly SDBT01 (sample SAMN10404973, study PRJNA504765) | marine sediment metagenome | isolation source: marine sediment core GS10_PC15, 103 cmbsf | place: Arctic Ocean: Southern Knipovich Ridge | collected 2010 | reverse complement strand
GAATTTTTGTGAATGACAAGTAAACAGTTTGACGGTTGGAACCAACGTATCTCATGGCCAGGCTTTGGCGCAAGTCATTTTGTATTTTTAGACAACAAGCGTATATTGATAGAGGATAATAAGGTTATTTGCCTTGAAAAGGTGATAAAAATTTTTGTTTACAGGAATAAATAATGGCAAAACATGAAACAATTATTTTAACGGGCGATCGCCCAACGGGTCCATTACATTTAGGGCATTACGTTGGTACGCTCAAGCAACGAGTCGAATTGCAAGAACAATACAAGCAATTTGTTATGCTTGCTGATGTGCAAGCGTTGACTGATTACTATGATCGGCCGCAAATGGTGCGGGAAAATGTTTTAGAAGTCTCATTAGACTATCTTGCCGTTGGTATTGATCCGAATAAAACGACTATTTTTATTCAATCAATGCTTCCCCAAATTGCAGAGCTTACTATTTTTTATCTTAATTTGGTTACGGTTAATCGTTTAAAGCGTAATCCAACAGTTAAAGAAGAAATTCAACAAAAAGGGTTTGGCGAACGCCTTACAGCTGGTTTTTTAATGTATCCCGTGTCACAGGCAGCGGACATTACCATTGTTAAAGGTACGTTAGTTCCCGTTGGTGCTGATCAACTACCAGTTGTTGAACAAACTAATGAGATTATACGTTCATTTAATAGAATTTATAAAACTAATGTGTTTCCTGAGGCAAAAGCGTTGGTGCCAAAAACGGCAGGCCGATTACCGGGTACTGATGGTAAAGCAAAAATGAGTAAATCTTTGGGTAATGCAATATTTCTTTCTGATCCTGCTGATGTAGTTGCTCAAAAAGTGATGAGTATGTATACAGATCCTGGCCATGTGCATGTTAATGATCCGGGTAAAATTGAGGGCAACGTGGTATTTACGTTTCTTGATGAATTTGATCCTGATAAAGATGAAGTTGCTGCATTAAAGGCACATTATCAGCGTGGTGGTCTTGGTGATGTAAAACTTAAAGAGCGCTTAATTGATGTACTCAATACTTTTTTGGACCCAATTCGTACACGTCGTGCTGAATTTGCAAAAGATCCTGGTGTGGTAATGAAGATTGTGCTTGATGGAACAAAAAAAACGTATGCGGTTGCGGAGCAAACTATGCATGATGTGCGCAAGGCAATGTATTTGGATTATAAGTAGATTAGTAGGTTAGTTGTTATGTTTTTGTGATGTACTCGGCGCTATCCCTAGTTTTTTAAGCGTGGTATATATTGTTGGGTGATTTGATTTTTTGGAACTTAACAATGTTTTATAAAGGTTTTCTGTTATTGTTTCTATTTTATTCAGATACTTTAAATAAGATTCGTTTATTTTAAATTTACCTTTGTTTTCTCCAGAATGTACTGTAAGTATTTCATTTTTTTTATCGAAGCAAAGGTCAGTAATTGAGTTGCTTGGTTTCGTGGGCAGAAAAGGGAAAGATATAAATCTTTTCTTTATTTCTATATCCCAAATTTGTATTTTTCCCTTTTTATTTCCAGTAAAAAAAAGATTGTCTGGTCCAATAGCCATTGCGGTGATATTTTTTAAATGTTTTCGAGTATATTGCTCTTCTAGATAACTAGAACGTTTGGGGTGTACATTTATTGTTCCATCACTTAATACAAAAATTGTATTTCTATAAAATAAAATTTTGTCAATAGGTTTAGTGTTATAGTATAAGGTATTTTGTTTGACTTTTTTGTAGCCCGGATCATCTATTAGCTCCACTGTTATTATATTATTCTGAGAATTCAAATAATGGTTTTTTTTATGGTTTGTTATATAGGCAAATTCATTTTGATGATTTGGTGCAGAATTAAAACTGAGACATGAAGGTTTACATTTATTTTTTTTACAAAACATGGTTTTATTATTTTCATCATACCAATTGTACTTATACCAGTACTCACGCAAGGACTTACCAGGTGAACAGTTGTGTTTATGGTATAATTGAAATCTACACTCAGAATCAATATAGACGAAAAATTTATTGAGTGGATTAAAGGCGTGTGTTGTATTAAAAACAAGTTGATGAATTGGGTTTGTTTTTTTTAAAATAGAAGAAGGAAGTATAATTTTAATATTAATTAGGTCGCGATAATAATATTCACAATCTTCTTCTTTTATTGTTTTGATAATTATATCTGAATTATTGTGTGATGTATTTATTGAAACTAGTGGTTTAATGTGGTTAATTATTTTCATTAGTGAATTAATATACTTAGGATTTAGTTTTAACACGAAATTCGTTGCAATATTATTTGTTATGGTATTTAATATAATTAAATCTGTAGTAGAGTAGCTTTTTGGTAAATTATAACATTGTGTATATTGTTCATTAGTAAGTAGTTTCCATTCTTTTATTTGGCTATTTTCGTCTTCATATATAATACTGTTGTTATTCTTACTGAATTTTATGTTTTTTGTTTTTCTATCGATAGAGCCTAAAATACTACCATATTTAATGCTAAATACGCGTATCTTATTTTTATTGGAAACTGCTAGAAGTTCATTGTTTTGGCTAATAGCAAACAAAAGGGGAAAGGTTAGTAGGTAGAGGTTTCTTGTTGTTTTGGTTTTTTTGTTGTATATAGATAGACAGATGTTAGAACTTATAGGATGTGTAACCATAAGTTCGCCCTCATATATGCACGTACCGATCTGAAGATTTTCATTTTCCATTGAATAATAACAACCTGTGTCGTATGCAATAAGGCTTTTGTCATGGCTGTATTTAGCACGATGTGTATTAATTGTTTTTATTGTGTTGTCATCAGGATTTAGTACTTTGATTTTAAGGTCTTCGATGTACGAATTAAAAGTATGTTTTTTTTTAGATGACTGTTTTAGATTGCGTGAATAGTATTCCTGATTATCATTATTAGTAAGATGATTCATTATAAGTTGAGTTTTTAATAGTAGTAGACACCTAGAAATAGAAAATAATAAAATAGCTATTTCTTTAGGGGTTTGTTCAAGTAATTTTATATTAGTTTCTATTTTATTTATTTGTAAACGATCTTTAAGAACATTAATTGCCTGATCTAGTAAAATATTAAATTCAAGATTGTTTGCATTATTGATAATATTTGTAAGTGTTTTATCCTCTTCAATTTCACTAAGATATTTTTTTATTTTATTGTTACGTTGATCTTCACTGGTATCTTTTATAATTTTTAAAATTTCTAGAATATGATTAAAACTTGCACTATCAATTGATGATAAGTAAATAATTTTGTTGTGGTCACGATGGAGATCTTCAAACAAATGTTTTATTGTTGTGCAATGTTTTATTACAACTTTCATGACATCACTAGAAATGTGATATTGTTTTTCATCGCTTGTTTGAATTGTATACTGTTGATCATTTTCCATAGTATTGATTGTTGATGATAAAATTATTGTAAATGCGACAATCAAAAAATGTAATATTCTTTTTTTCATAAGATGTGGATTCAGTCAATAGGTATGATGTTGTTGAAAATTAAGCTTTTTAACTATTAAAAGTATAATATTTTAAGTGATTGATTTCAATATTTGTTTTAGCCCCACATAATCCAAAAATTTTAGTGGGGACCCCAATACAGATAATTTTTTTATCGTGCAAATGTTTGGGTGTTTAATCACGCACATATAAATTATTCTGATAAGCTATTGTTGTACTTGGAGTTATAATCTACTAATATTTACAGAAACATATGAGCAAGAATAAGCTTTTTTTATAACCTTTTCAAAGTAAGCAAGGAATGGTAATGAAGAAATATGTACTCCCTGCAGGCGCTATAGCGATTATTGCGGTGTTTATTGGCGTTAGTCTGTTTAATGTCACTTATCGTGTAAAACACAATATTGGTGTGTTGATTGCTGATGAAGTTATTCAGTTGCAAGGTATTTTTCATCGTATTCACAAAACGTGTATTATTATTGATTTTGATTATCAAAAAAACCGCATTAACTTTTTAAATGTGGGGGAGTTTACCGGATCTGAAGTTGGTCCGATGAATTTGGTATATCCTGATAAATGGGAAGGGCCATATCTTGAAGATAATCCAACAATGCAGACTATTGAGTATCAAATTGTGCATACCAAAAAAGGATATTTTATTACGCCTGGTGATAGGGTGAAGTTGCCAAATGGTAAGGTTGTCGGCAAGGATATTGTGTTGGATGAACAGGCTAATATTCCCGCCATGATGATTAACCCCGATATGTTATTGTTTAAAGGCCGAGCATTAGCCGCACCACTTGATTTGGGGAGTGCGCTTAATATTCAATTTCAGTTGGGTGAAGAGATATGAAATTAATGGGGCCCCAAAAAATGTTTAATTTTTTGGGGGTAAAATTTGACAATAGTGTGTATTAAAAGATACAGCGGGATTTATATCCGCTGCAAATGATCGGACAAAATTTTCTTGACCCCTTTTTTAAATTTGACAGTAATATACCATGCACCAGTACCTTTTTTTTCAACTTTCTCAACCATACCAATACCATACGTTTTGTGATGAACTGGTTGGTTTTTTCTCCATAGAGATGAGTTTTTGGGGATCTTTTTTGGTTTGATTGTTATTTTTTCAGGTGGTTCCTTGCGTGCAGGGTTGAATGTTAGAATTGGTGTTTTTGTTTGTATGCCAAGCCAATCGACAAAGCATTGGTTAAAATCTTTTTGGTTCCAATATGAGCAGTCATCATTGGGAAGCATGAGTTGTGGAATTTCATGTAAAAAGCGTGATGGAAATTGATCATTCATTTTACCATATGAATATCTATGTTTAGTATGTGTGATTAATAACCATTCTTTTGCACGAGTGATACCCACATAAAACAATCGGCGTTCTTCTTCTACTGCGTCATCAAGATGTGTAGCGCGTGTTGTTGGCAATATTCCCTCTTCAAGTCCTGGCAAAATAACAATATCGAATTCTAAACCTTTGGCCGCATGTAATGTCATTAATGAAACCGTATCATGATCGCTTTTATGCCGTGCCATTTTATCTTGCATGAGCATAACTTCTTCTAAAAACTGCGTAATGGTGTTGGTGTTGAGTGATTCAAAATGTTTAATTGCAGAAGTTAGTTCTTGAATATTATCAATTCGTGCCTGTGCATCTTGTGGTTCGTAACTATTTTTTATGTGAGACAGAAAGGTTGCTTGTGTAAGGATTTGCTCAAGAGCTTTGCTTGGCAATGTTGTTGGTTCTAGGGAGTCAAAGACTGTTAAGAATTGTTTGAGAGAACCGAGTTTTGATTTGGTAAGACTTTCTTCTTCAAGTAATTTTTTAATTAAGTCTTTGAATGTTAAAAATGGTTCATTGTGCCACCGCGTATAAAATTCTTCTTCAAACTTGGTACCCAAACCACGCGTTGGCACGTTTATTATGCGAAAGAGTGATGTTCGATCAAACGGGTTGGCAATCAGTTTGAGGTACGCAAGCAGATCTTTAATTTCTTTGCGTTCATAAAATTGAATACCGCCAATAATTTTGTATGGTACTGATGCTTTTATAAGTGCTTCTTCTATGGCCCGCGATTGTGTATGAGTGCGATATAAAATAGCGATGTTTTTTAGGTCGTATGTTTTCTTTGCGATGAGTATAAATTGAGCGATACCATTAGATTCTTGATATTCTGTTAAGCATGAAAGACATTTGATGCGATTATGACCTTTTTTTTCTGACCATAGTTTCTTTGGGGTTCGCAGTCTGTTGTGTTGAATTACTTTGTTTGCAATATCCAAAATTGTTTGTACGGAGCGATAGTTTTGCTCAATTTTCACCACAGTAGTATCTGAAAAATCTTTCCTAAAGTTGAGCATATTGGTGACTGTTGCACCACGCCATGAATAAATTGATTGATCTTCATCACCAACAGCGCAAATAGAGTCGATAACCAATTGATTATTACGTTTAGCCATCTGTTTGAGCAATTCGTGTTGTACCACATTGGTGTCTTGGTACTCATCAACTAATATATGGTTGATGTACTCTTGGAAATCTTTTTTAAACTCACGTTTTTTTTTGAATAGGTGTAGCGTTTCTAGTAATAAATCATCAAAATCCAAACACTTGCTGGCTTTTTTTTCTTGTTCATACGCATGATAAATATCTTCAATTATTTGATTACTTAAATATTGCTTGGGAGGTTTTGTTGGGTCACTGGTGTGATTTTTCATTTGGGAGATTTGATAGGCGGCTTTTTTTACCGTAATTTGTTTATGTAAATTATTGCGTTGCAAGATGTTTTTGATCATTTTTTGTTGATCATCACTATCCAAAATAGAAAAGAAGGGTGTTGCTAAATATTCTTGATTTTGTTTAAGCAGCTTCACGCAATATGAATGAAATGTGCCGATAAATGGCAGCGTGTGGTGCGCATCCAAAAATCCAGAAATGCGCTTTTTCATCTCATTGGCCGCCTTGTTGGTAAATGTTAGTGCAACAATAGATGAAGGCAGAACTTTTTTATTTACAATCAAATGAGTAATGCGTGCGGTAATCACACGTGTTTTTCCAGATCCGGCACCGGCAATAACGAGCAAAGAGCCTTTTTGCAATTTGACTGCACGTTGCTGGGCTTTATTTAAGTGTTCTTTTAAAAAAATATTAAACGGATGTTCTGTTTTTTTTTGCATGTGTCCAACCTAAAATTCAAAATTTTTTAATTTGATATAAATGTTCATCATCAGACTCTGTCTGATCACAAAATTGAATGAAAAGTTACCCTGTAAACTTTTCAAAGCAAAAAATGGATCCCTGGAAAAATGTAATATACTTTCAGAAATTATTGTTATCAGTTTATAGAGTAAGAGGAATTCATCAAGGTTGGATTTTTTGCTTCAAGGCATTAATAATCTTTGTAACAACATCATTCCATGTACCAAGCATGGTTTGCCTGAACACACGCATTGTTGGATACCATGGCGAATCATCACGGTTTTTAAACCAGCGAAAATCAGAGGCTGTTGGCACTATGATCCACACAGGAACGCCAAGTGCACCAGCAAGGTGTGCAATTGATGTATCTACGGTAATAATTAAATCCATGTGTTGCATCACTGCTGCTGTATCCATGAAGCTCCCATGTGTGACATCAAAGTTAGGGCCAAAATCATGAATGGTAAAATTGTCTTTGTTGTTTTGTAATTGGTCGGTACCGGTTATTTTTTGCAGACTATATAAATTAACATTTGGGATAGTGCAAAGTGGTGCAAAATTGTTAAGTGGTATACCCCGTGGTCCGTTAATAATATTTCCTAGAAGATCTTTCATAGTACTGCTTTGCCAACACAGACCAATTTTGAAGTTTGTATCTGTGGACAAATACTTTTTCCAGTACGTGACTAATTTTTTATGTGCATGCATATAGGGTACATCTTCAGATGGTTTGGCTAGAGTGTCACGCATAATCAGTGCTAATCGTGGTGTTGATATGGTGTATTGTTCATCTGTTGCAGGTGGTGTATTTCCTAGTGGCACAATTTCATCAATAAATGGACACAAGCTTAATAATTGTATTAATACTTTGGGTGTTTTAACCACCGTATATGCACCAGCGTTATGTAATCGTTTAACGTAGCGCATAAATTGAATTACATCACCATAACCACCATCGTGACTAATCAGGATGCATTTATTTTTCATGTTACGATTATACCACCACCAGTGATCAACCGAATAAATCTGTGCTGCTTTATCCCACTGTTGGTTGCGCAAATAATGTAGCACGATTTTTTTTTTGACAATGGTGATTGTTGGGTTGTATCCAGCAAGAGTTTCGAGGATTTGTTGTGACTCGTCAAAATATCCTAACTCATTCAAACTTTTGCTGAGATTGAACTGCGCACGTATATGATATGGATGCACAGACAAAAAGGCGCGATAATAAAACGCTGCCTGCGCATAATCACGTTCAAAAAATGAAGCATTCGCGCGGTGAATCAATGCTTCCTGATTTTTTGAGTTGCATGCAAGTGCATAATTGAGATGGGTAATTGCCTCATCAATTTTGCTTTGAAAAGGATATAAAAAATCTATATCCTTTTCATTTAATTTTGTGATCAGATTACCATCTGATCGGGATGGCTTACTTTGATTCAAGAGTTCTTTGCCGTGAGATGTAAATAACTGTTGTGGATGAGAAAAACAAACAAAAGAGTGGAGCAAAAGGATAGCGAGGGTGTATTGTCGTGGGTGTATTATATTATTCCTTAGTGGTGATACGATAATCGGTATATGATTTTTCTTCGATAATGTGTGAGCCTAACAGTATATTTATTCTTCGTTTGATTGCACAGCGCTGATCATTATTTAAGTACACACTGCGTGCAAGTTGGATAAACTCACTGTCAAATATCTGATCACGTTCTTTTGTACGTAAATCATCTTCGATATCCCACAGAATGTCATTGACAGTTTTTAATTTGTGTCTGAGTTGCTGTATTTGGGTAGAGTTACCGATGTATTGTTGATAGATTTCATATAATGAGGCAAGTTCGGTACGGATATTTTTTAACTTTTCAGGATCAGTGATTCGTTCTGTTTTGATTTCTAAAATAGTGATTTTATCAACTAATTCACCGTATGAAATCTCTGCCATAATTTTATTATTGTTAGTGGATGATGTTGCTAGTGTCGGGGTTATGATGAATATTTTAAACAGTATAATGATATATAGTAATTGTTTCATAAGGGGACTCCTTTTTTTTTATTATCCTTTACATACTACAGAAATAGGTTGCCGTAAAGTTTAATAATGCCCTTTGGTTATTGACGACTTTAAACTGTTATAGTACTATGCAGTGACATAGGTTGTATTTGTGTAAACATTAAAGAGAGAGGATTTATAATGCAGAAAAAAGTTGTACTAAGTCTTGTTATGTTAGTGTCAGCAGGATGTTTGGTTGCAAAATTGCGCAGCAGAAGTATGGAGCAGGCTGAACAATTGCAAAAATCTGTTGCGAGTAAAATAGCGGCGCTTGAAGCAGATGAAAATAAAAAAGGTCCGGAATGTTCAGAATCAGATAATGTTGAATGTCCAGAGTCGGATTGCACAAAAGGTTCAGAATCGGATTGTACCGAATGTCAGAAATCAGATGATGCTGAAGTTGTTGAAAAACAAGAAGAGTAAGATACGCAGGATTCAGAATTTTAGGAATAAAAAGCCCCGGGTTGACCGGGGCTTTTTTTGACACTTTGTTTATGTCTTGCCAACTTGTGATTGTAGATGAAAGTACCTATTGCTATTAAATGTTTAGAACCTATCCCAACATTAGTTGATGTAGTTTATTGCTCAATTGCTTGTAGTTTCTCATGTACTTGTTCTATCACGCTATCCCAATCAAAGGGAGCTGGTTGCTTGAAAATATGCATGTTTGGGTACCAAGGTGAATCAGTGCGATTATGAATCCAGCGCCAATCAGTGGCATAGGGTAGCAGCAGCCACACGGGGCGTCCGAGTGCGCCGGCTAAATGCGCAATGGCAGTGTCCACTGTAATAATTATATCCATGTGTTGCATGATTGCAGCAGTGTCCATAAAACTGCCATGCGATTCATCAAAATCATTTTGAAAAAAGTGTAATGGAAAATCTTTTGGTAGGTTACCTAATTGTTCAACATCAGTATATTTTTGCAGGCTATAAAACGCAATTCCAGAAATGTTTTTTAGTTGAAAAAATTTAGCAAGTGGAATACCACGACGTGCGATTGGTAAACGTGAACTGTCATTATGTATATCTGCTTGCCAGCAAATGCCAATTTTAACATTGTTATCTTTGGCAATTTTTTGTTTCCAAAAGTTTACTAGAGCTGGGTCCGGATAGATATATGGAATGTCACGAGGGATTGTTTGTTCATCATCATAAAAAATAGCTGGGAGGCTCATCAAGGTTGCTCGCGCGTCGTAAAACAAAGAATTAGAAGCGGCCCTTGTAGGTAATAATATATCAATATATGAACAACGAGAAAGTAATGGGATAAGGGGGCGTTGCACGTGGGCAATAATAGTTGCCCCCAAATTTTTGAGGTGTTGTGCGTAGCGAATAAACATTAACGTGTCACCAAGCCCACCCTCTGGACGCAATAAAATAGTTTTACCAGCAATGTTGTTTGTGTGAAGTAGTGTGCGTAGTGCGTCACCATTTTTTCCTGATTGTTTCAAATATCGTTCATGTTGTTTCCATCCATGTGCAAAATCACCTTGTGTCAAATATGCGAATCCAAGTGCCAATTGTGCAGGATCATAGGTTGGGTTATCGGTAATAATTTTTTTATATAAATCTATTGCCTCATCAAGGCGTCCGGCAGTTTTTAAGGTATAGGCTATGTTATAACGTACTGAAGATGCATGAGGTGAGCGCTTGATAATGTGTTGAAATGCATCAATAGCTTCGTCAAATTTGCCGATGTTCAGGAAACTGCATCCAAGACCAAAATAGGCTGCTGTGTCATGTGGTTGCTGAGTAATTACTTGTTGATAACAGGTAATTGCTTTACTAAACTGTTCTTGTTTTTTGTGCTCGTTTGCTTTTTCTAGCAAATTTGATGAAAATATTATTTTTGAAATGAGAATACTGAGAAAAAATATTTTTTTCTTCATATATTTTAAGGTAATCATTTATTGTAATATGTTTATTTTCTCTTCAATCATCTTATGCATTTGGCTTAGCAGGTAAAACTGTCGAACTTTGTTGATACTTGCGTCATGCAGCGTATTGCTATTTCTAATTTTTTCCCACAATGCTTGCATTTTTTGTGATATGGTTTCTAATTCTCCATGTAATTGCACGAGTGATGAAGATGCTTGATTGATAGGTTTTGGTAATTGTGTATTTTCTCCATGAGCTAATTGCATGAGTTCTTGTGCAATCGTATGTATCACAGAGTTCCAATCACCAGGTTTGGGTTGTTTAAATAAACGCATGGTTGGGTACCATGGTGTATCGGTACGATTAAGCATCCAGCGCCAATCGGCGGGGTTTGGCAGTATGTTCCATGTTGGTATACCCAAACCAGCAGCAAGATGGCAAATTGATGTATCAACGGTGATTACCAAATCGAGATTTTTCATGACCGCGGCTGTGTCCATAAATCGACCATGGTCTGCATCAAAATCACTATCAAATGTGTGTAGTTTAAAGTGAGCCGATTGTAATTGCTCTTCTCCTGTTGTTTTTTGCAGGTTATAAATGCTCACACCAGGAATGGTACTGATAGGTTTGAGTTGATTTAATTTAATTGATTTCTGTGCGACCACCGCACGTAAAAATGGGGTACTATAATTGCAGTTTCCTTGCCAGCAAATACCAACTTTAAAGTTGTTGTCATGTGCTAATTTTTTTTTCCAGTATGCAACCAATTTTTGATCTGCATATAAATAAGGTATGTCGCATGGGACGGTATCAATAGTTGTTTTTAAAATAAACGGTAAAGACATGATTGGTGCATGTACGTCAAATGGTGGTGGAGTATCTTTGATGGATATAACATGGTCAAGATATGGGCAAAGTCTGAGGATGTTAACCAAGGGAGATTGTACCGCAGCTATCACGTAACCACCACGGTCTTTTGCTATTTGTGCAAAGCGAATAAATTGAAAGGTGTCACCGAGCCCTTGTTCGGCATGTAGAAAAATTGTTTTGCCATTCAGTGGTGACCCATCCCAGCGCGGTTGTGTATAATCACGTTTTGATCCATGTTTTGGCCGCTGCCATCGCCATTCATATTCTGCCCAGCCACGTATAAAGTCACCGGAAACTAAATAGGCAAGTCCGCGACTAAAGTGTGCTTCAGAATGATCCGGTTTGATTTCAAGTGTTTTGTTATAATAGGGTAATGCTTCTTCAATTCTTTCCATTTTTTTTAATGTATACGCAGTGTTATATAAAAATGCAACATTATTTGGTTGGCGTGCGAGTAGTTTTTTGTAAATACTTAATGCGTCTTGAATGTGATTAATAGTGTTGTATGTATTTGCAAGCTCAAATAAAAGATGAATGTTGTCTGGTTCAACTTCGAGTGATTTTTTAAGTAATTCAATTGACTGGGTAAACATGTGCTGTTCGTTGTAAAGGCGAGCAAGCAAAAGTTGTACCTCAGTTAATTTTGGGCCATACAATATTGCTGAACGGTAATGTTCTATTGCTTCTTTAATTTGTTTTAGTGTGTGTAGTGTTTTTCCTAGTTGTACGTGTGCCTTTGGGTAATCTACTTTGTGTAGTATTGCCTGCTTAAACGCATGTACAGCGGCGGTATGTTTTTTTTGCTTATTTAATGCAAGGCCCACGTTAAAAAAAACTTGTGGGCATGTTGGGCGAAGGGCCAATGCTTGTTTATAGTAACTTACTGCTTCATCAAAGTTATTTTGTGCAAACAGTTGATTAGCATATTGAAACAATTCATCAAATGATTGGATCTGTGGGCGGTATTGTTCTTGGGGTGTATATGTTTCAATTGGTTCAAATGATATTTCAGATGCACTGTGCGATAGAGATGCGCACAGAATAAGTATGGTGTTAACGTGTAATATTTGTGTGTGTATTTTCATTATATTTTTTTGTTACTTGCTATTAATGCGCCAACTTTCTTTTTAATGTTTGTTTTAAGTTTATGAGCATGATGTATTTTTTCAGCAATTTCAGCATATTCAGGATCAAAGAGTGCATATTTGTGTATTTGTATGTGTTGATCGAGTTTTGCCAAATTTGTATTGACCTTATCAAGTAAGCGCACGAGGGAGATGAGTTCAGGAATTTTTTGTGCGTATTTATTGCATATAACTTCAAGATTTTTAGTGTGTTGTGAAAGAGTTGAATTGTTTTGATCGGCAGTGATTTTTTCACGACTGACCTGATCGATAATGTCTTCAATGGTAAGATGTGTTTCAATTGGTGCAAATGATATGGCTGTCTGTTTTTTTTCAATAACTTGATCGGGAGTTTTTGATGGTTGTGGCAAGTTTTTTTTCTGTAGATGAGCATGCTCTTGTTGTAAGGCTGCGCATACTTCTTGCATCACTTCAGTCCAATCACCACATGTTTTTTGTCGGAACAATCGCATGCTTGGGTACCACGGCGAGTCATTTCGTTTGAGCATCCATCGCCAATCGGCAGGTTTTGGCAGCAATACCCAGACAGGTATACCCAGTGCTCCAGCAAGATGACCGATTGATGTGTCTACGGTTAATACCAGATCAAGATTTTTTATAACGGCTGCTGTATCCATAAACCGACCGTGTGATGTATCAAAATCAGTTCCAAAATCATGAACAGCAAATTTTATATTTTGTAAATCGTCGGTACCATTAATTTTTTGTAGGCCATACAAGCTTACACCGGGGATGGTGCTGAGCGGTTCAAAATATTTGACATGGAATGACTTGGAAGCAACGGTATGTCTAAGAGCTTGTGTAGTATATTGTGCATTGCCTTGCCAGCAAATACCAATTTTAATATTTTTGTCATGTGCTAATTTATTACACCAATGCTGAACAAGTTTCTCATTAGGATAAATGTAGGGAATATCAGCTGGAGTTGTATCAATAGTTGTTTTAAAAGCATAGGGCAGGCTCATCAGCGCGAGGTGAAAATCAGATGCCGGTACCGGTTGCTCCCGTTTGATTATCGTATCTATATATGGACAATTGGTAAGTAGCGTAGCGAGTGCGTTTTGTGTTTGAAAAATGACGTGTGCACCCTGTTGTTTGAGTAATTTGGCATACCGAATAAATTGAAAGGTATCACCAAGCCCTTGTTCAGCATACAATAATATTGTTTTATTTTTAAGATTAGAGCCATCCCATACAGGAGAATCAAATTTTTTTGGTTGTTCGTTATATGTTGACCAACGCCATTCATATGCTGGCCAGCCATGTTCAAAGTCGCCAAGTGTTAAATAAGAAAGTGCAAGGCTAAAGTTGGCGTGGGCATAGTCGGGTTTTTGCTCAATAACTTTTTTGTAAACGGCTATTGCCTCATCTATATGGCCGAGTTTTTTCAAAGTTAAACCAAAATTATACATGACGGTATACAGGTTAGGATTAATTTCGAGTGCCTGTATATAACATTGGAGCGCTTCTTGACATTGATCAAGCATGTTGTGTAAATTGCCAAGTTCAATAAGTGTGTTGAGGTCTTTTGGTTTGAGTGTAAGGGCATGGCGGTAGTGGGTAGCTGCTTGATCAAGACGGTCAAGCTTTTTGAGAATTTTGCCCAAGCGTAGGTGCACATCAGCATTATCGGGTTGTAGGGTAATTGCCTCTTGATAATGTGTGAGTGCTTTGGTGTGGTTAGACTGTTCTTCATATACAATACCCAATTGAATGTGTGCTTGCGCATAGTGGGGATTGACATTGAGTGCATCATGAAAATGTTTGATCGCTTGGCTATTGTTTTTTAATTGAATATAACACTCACCAAGGTTGCAATGTGCTTGTTCGCAAGAGGGGTTAATGGCAAGTGCTTGGTAATAATAGCCGATAGCTTTAGTAATTTTTTTTTGATTTAACAATATGTTAGCGGCACTTACTAGTGATTTAAAATGATTAGGATCGGCTCGCAAGGCTTGCTTATAAAACAGCAATTCTTTCGTTTGATTATTTCCATGGTGGAACGTTTGAGCGAGGTTATAAAATTCTTCAGCGATTGTGTTGTTTTGGGTGACAGTTTCGATTGAGTCGGTGTTGTAGGCAGCGGTTGAGCAAACCATTGCAAGTAAGCATAGTGACAAGTGTATGTGTTGTTTGTATGTGTGTTGCATGAGTATCCTTTTTGTTGAGTGTATTATTTGGTCTATTTTTTTATACACGCAAAAGGAGTACAACGCAATGTTAGGTTAATAATTGATGTTATGTCAGGACCTCCGCACGAACATTCGTTAAAATTCGAAAAATCTGATCAGATGAAGCAAATGGTTCTTCGAATGTGCAATGACTTTTGTGCCTAATTTGTAAAATTAATTGGTGTTTTTTTTGTGTTTTTTAACTATTTTTTTCGGAAAAATTACCTGTTTTGAGCATGAAAAGCTAAAAAGTCAAATTTAATAATTTTCAAAGTAACGATTAGATCAGATTTTTCAAACATCATGCGTAAGTCCTGTTATAATGTGTAAGTTTTCCCATTCATAAGTGTTGCACCTATTAGTTGAATTCGAGTTGTGTGCAAGAGTACTTTGAGCTTGATTATTTTTTTGCAAGAAAATGGTTATTGGCTGGCGGTTGGATTTATTGTTTTTCCTGGCGGGTTTGGAACAATAAATGAGTTTGATGAAACGTGTGCCAATCGTGTTAATTGGCAAGGAATACTGGGAGCCATTTTAAAGTGGGTAATTGATGAAGCGCTGAAGCATGGTTTAGTTGCAAAAGAACACGTTGAATTGATTGCCTTGACTGATGACCCTTATGAAGGGTTTTGTTTGATTCGTGATGCGTGTAAGGTGAAATGATGAGAGGTGAATCAAAAAGACTAAAAGCAGATGCAGCGGCTAATAAAACAGCCGCTGCATACCATACACTAGGTTCTATTCAGTTTTCATCTCATCTTAAGCCATGTTTTTTTAGTCTTTTTTTATGTTCTTCCCGGCGTACTTTTTGCCTTTTTTTGGATCCCAATAAAGGATTCGGTACCACTATAATGTCTCCAGTTGCTGATACAACATAGATGTAAATTAAGCTAGCTTTCATTAAGTACGATTTCCCACCAGCGTTGACAGAAATATACATACCATTTCGTGTGTCATCTTTATTAATATATCTGGAAGGGATCCAGATCTCTTCTTTAGGAGCTAAGGTAAAGGTACGAGTATCTTTCTCTGAAGGTATGCTTAGCGTTATCTCAACTGAATTATTTGATTCATTTCTTAGACTGCGCCAAACAAAATTGTAATCTACAGACCCGATAAATATCTTCTGTACCCATTCTAAGTTTCTCGTTGTGGCCTCCCCCATTGCCCACATATTATTCACAACAAATAGACTTGACGTTAGTAGCAGTGCTTTGGCAAACATTGCCCCAGTTTTTTTTACTTTCATTATTATCTCCTTGTTTTAAGTTAAGATTTATACGATTCTTTCACTTCTTATTCACTCTACCATTTTTAATTACAAAAAGTAAATACTTTAATAAAAAAAACCAAAATAGCGACTTGGTGCGTGTTTTGGAGGCTAACAAATGAATAATTCCCTGTAATTTTCTCCCCCAAATAGCCAATTTGGGGTAAAACGTCTATGGGGCAAAAAATCCCTGTGTGCAAGAATATTTTGAACTTGATTATTTTTTTGCAAGAAAATGGTTATTGGCTGTATTGTGGTTGGATTTGTTGTTTTTCCTGGCGGGTTTGGAACAATGGATGAGTTTGATGAAACGTGTGCCAATCGTGTTAATTGGCAGGGAATACTGGGAGCCATTTTTAAAGTGGGTAATTGATGAAGCG
>SDBT01008794.1_pt1 | contig 16449 bp, 16 predicted proteins | sample 2277101 | NCBI WGS metagenome assembly SDBT01 (sample SAMN10404973, study PRJNA504765) | marine sediment metagenome | isolation source: marine sediment core GS10_PC15, 103 cmbsf | place: Arctic Ocean: Southern Knipovich Ridge | collected 2010 | reverse complement strand
ATCAACGCCATTTTACTCGATGATGATTGGTGCCGGTTCTTACACGACAATAACTTTCTTGTCGGTATTAGTATTGATGGCCCCAGGGAACTTCACGACTACTACCGCCTGGACCATTCCGGCTCAGGCACATTTGATAAAGTAGTTAGAGCCATCCAAACCTGCAAAAAATATAAGGTTGAATTTAACATCCTTACACTGTTGAGTGACAAAAACGTGGAACATCCGGATGAGCTGTTTGATTTTTTCATCGAAAATGGCGTCAGGTATTTGCAGCTTATCCCCTGTGTCGAGCGAGACCATACGACGGGTGAGATTGCGGATTTTTCAATTACGCCGCAGCAGTACGGCGAATTTATGTGCCGGATATTCGACCGCTGGTGTGACCACTGCCCGCAGAAACTCAGCATTCGTGACTTTGACTCGATACTGTCCTACTGCGCCGGCGGCAAGCATACGATTTGTACTTTTGACAGACAGTGCAGCGGTTACGTTGTTATCGAGCATACCGGCGATTGCTTCTGCTGCGATTTTTTTGTAGAGCTGAAATGGCGATTAGGCAATATTTTTGAAACGCCGATAGGCGAACTTGCTGCAAGCGGTAAAAAGCGAATCTTCGCCCGGGCCAAACAAAAGCTTTCTAACAAATGCCTGCTCTGCAGACATCTCGATGTATGTCGCGGCGGCTGTATGAAGGACAGGGCCGCTTCGGGCGGCGATTTTAGCCGGGAAAGCTATTTCTGCGAAAGCTATAAGCGGTTCTTCGATTATGCAATGCCGAGGTTTATGCAGATAGCCGCAGCCATTAAAGCTGGCTCGGCTGTTCAAATCCAGCCTTTTCTCTAATCAACTCAAAACGCAGAAACAGATGTAAAAAGCCGGCGGCCACCGGTTTTCAGTAGCAGCTCTCAAAATCCCTCATCCAATCCGGCCAGTGGTGAATATGCGCCGTTTGAAATTGGGTTTGAATTGGCTTTGTTTTCCGGGACTGCGAAAATGTCATTTATTTCATAATCCTTTGTTATAACAGTATTTACGTTCATTTGAGTATCCAGCAAATTGGCTTTGTTTTGGGTTTGATTGGGTTTGAATTGGCTTTGTTTTTCATTGTCCGAAGGCGTGTAAAATTTCCGTAAATCTCCTTTATATAAAGGGTTAGGTTCATTTTGGCCCTTATCAAAATTGGGTTTGTTTTGCATAAAAGGGTCGATTTGTCGAGGATTCTCGACAGATGTAGTGCTTTATAAGCACGTAAATAATAGGCACGTAAATAACTGGATTCTTTATGCTTGTGAGTGGTTAAATGGCTCATTGGTTGTTCCCCTAAGGGGTTTCTGCTTTGAAAAAACACGCTTCCCTAATTAGGGTGAACTTGCGCATCTGGTGCGAAAATTGGGGTGTTTTTGACAGGATTGACAGGACTAACTTATTATTAGAAAAGCAGTTAAAAAACTTTTGGATTTTTGGATTTTTGTCTACGAATACGTTTTTCATAGAGCCTTCGGCTGTACTAAAATGGTGGGCAATTCCGAGCATCATTACTCTATTCTTTCAAAAACCTTTATAATACCTGAGAAATCTTTTGGTATTTCATACCTTGAAATGCCCATATCCAATCCACCTATTGTGCGATGGTACTCGATAGGGTCTCTAAGAATTAGTTTATTGTTTTCAATTTTATAAATTCCCCAAGGTATGCGCTCTGATTTGTCTCCTATTGTTATAGTTATATAGACTTGATGTGGTTCTACCTCAGTTATCGCCTCCCATGTCATGCTCGGCTTTGACTCACCATCAAAGACTGGCTCACCAACAAAGACTGATTTTCCATCTTTATCAAGGACTTCAAATGTACCATTTTTATAAAAAATCATGATTCCATCTTCTTCATTCTGGGCTTTCCACTTTCCAGCGATATTGTCGTCATTAATGGTAAAATCGCAGGAGGTTAAAACAATAGTGAAAAGTATTAATACGAATATAAATGTGCTTTTCATTTTTACAATTCCTTCCAAAAGGTCTTAGCGTTTCCTTCTCACCATCACCGCACCATTTCAATACTCGTCCAATCTCTTTTATTAAATGATTCCGCATATGTAAACAAGTACCTGAGGCACAGGCAAGCCTGCTGCATACCCTACCTTGCTAAACAATCGTTGCACAAATTCTATTATAAAGCTTTTTATGCAAGTCTTCTGGAGAAGTATATACGATGTGATTGTACTGTCTTGTGTCAAAATGCAATTTTTTAACATCATCTTTCTTAACGGTGAAAATAGTAGGCCTGCCTAATCCTTTAGCAAAACCAGCCTCAAAATATACCCCGCCTCTTTGTCCAGAGAAGTCCGAAACAAGGAATTTGCAGCGTTTAATTTCGGCAATGATTTCATCACAGATTTTTTCATTGAAATCCTGCAAGTCGATTCTAACCGGTATATAACCAGCATCTTCAATTGCTTTCTTAATGCCATCTTCATAGTAATCATTCATTGACTCGTCAAACCACATAGCAACAAATGCACGTTTATTACCCACTTCTTCTTTTCGTAAGTTTTCTACTATCTCGTGGAATTTAGTAGTTAGGAAGAAAACATCCCACTGAGGCCCTCCTTCAACTTGATTAAATCTGATGAATCCCTCCTCCGCCAACTCACGTAAAAAAGCGTAACATTCTTGGCTGTCCGGTGTAAAAAGCTGTAAGCGATTTCCCTCGATCGCCATATTGAGTTTAATGACCTCGAACGGCCGTTCAGCTAATCGGCTCAAATTAAGAAGTGTTCTATTAAGAAATTCACTTGCCTTTTTAGGGAACTCGTCCAGCAATTCACCAGCAGAAATTTGAGGATAGTTGCAGATTTTATTCTCCTTGTCCGTCTTGTCGCTCAATGCTACGCCAGATTGGCCTTTAAGCCGTCTTTCGTTCAAAATGCAGGCTATTTTGAACTTATTTTCCTTTTTATCGATTCCAGGTATACGCCCTATAAAGTCGTGATCAATTAGATATGGTCCACAGTATTTGCATCTATAATCCTTTACACTATGCTTACGGGGAACAGGATCTATTTCGCATTCACTACCACAGAAAAAACAATTATCGGTACTCATTCTTATTTTCCTAGCTAACAATGCTTATACAGTCTGCATAAAACGGGAAACACAAACTGTTTTTTCTGTATAACAAGTTCCCGTTGCTTCTTCAATATTTATCCAATCTCTTGCGTTAAATGATTCCGCGTGTGCAAATAAGTTGCACACCCTATCCAAGCGTTCTATCCTTCAATTGTTATCCAATAATTGTTTTACTATGCCATACCATTTTTTATTTTGTTCCTTTTCAGCAAAAATCTTCATCATGGCTTCCAACTTAGAAATAGTTTTATGATATTTGTTAGCGTAAGGTCTCGTCATATTCTTCTCTATTTCTGGAAAAATCAACATCATGAATTTAATATGGGCGAATAAGTAAACTGAAAATTGATTTATTACATAGGTTGATTCTTCTAATTTGAAAATAAGCCCATAGTCCAAGATTATTTTTTTTTGCTCAGAATCTCGTTTGCCAATTTTCAGCATATGTGCTGCGAATGAACCGTGAGCTATATCACATAGCAGACGATAGTATTCATATAAACCCGGCGCTACACTATCAAACATAGTCTGATACTTAACCTTGAATTTTTTCCCCTTGTATCCATAGTGTCCCGCAAAAGCAGTATTTACCAAGTCAATGTCCTTCTGTTTGTATAAATATTTCATTCTCACAAGATTCTCAACTATAGATCGTAATAATATTGCACTTTCTGTGTAGTAGCCTTGGTGGATGAGATTGTAGACTGCTTTATAAGTTAAGCTGGTATGATAAAGATTGTAATAAACTATTGATCTCATGGCTAATTTATGATTTTTAAATTCACCTGTTTCGTCTAATGTATCCTTATCGAGATTCCGTAAATGATGAATGCCATATAATAACAAGTCAATTCCATCTAGCGAAAAATCACAAAAACCATGCCGTCCTTTCCCAAACATTTCTTGTGTCTGTAATACAACTTGAGGTTCCTGCTTGTCTAATAAATCAGCATTAAAGTATTGATTGCTCATTTTGCCTCTTGCTATCTGTATAAAACGGAAAACACAGACTGTTTCTTTCTGCTTAACAAGTTCCCGTTGCTTCTTCAATACGCCATAGCGTCCGGCTTTAGCATCCGCGTGTGCAAACAAGTTGCATACCTTACCCGGCTACTTTTTAAAGGTTATAGTTCCTGTACCATAGTTTTCTCCGCTAAATTCTTTTGAAAAGGCATATACTTGGATTGATAGATTGATTATTTGGTTACGTTTTTTCCCACCTACATCAAAATATGTGCAACGCACCTTAAATTCATCAATATTAAGAACAATTCTCCTTGGATTATTTTGATTAATCAGTTCCAGATAGGGAATGAAGGTGAGATAGTGATATAATGCTTCTGACATTTTTGTTTTTATGCTTTGATTGGCAGTTAAGAATGATATTTCTTTTTTTGAATCTTCAGTTGGTGGAATTGTAAAGCCGTATCCTTGATCAGGAGTATCTCCGAATATGTAGTGAAAATAGCCTTCGTCCTTTTTTAGCAATAATTTTGTTTGGTTACCGAGTTCTTCAAATTTCTCGATTATTTTACTCCGATTATAAACCCATTTAATTGAGATTGTATTAGCTGCACCAAGACCAATATTGTGTACATCGATTGGAAAAAAGGGCATTGAAGGGCAGTCATTAGATTTCCTATATTCGGATTTTAATATACAAGGAGTCCCATTTGAATTTCTTTGAAGCCAAAAACTCATATTGGTAAAGAATAGCTTCGGCTCATATGACTTTAGCCTCTGCTTGCGTATTTCGAATAATGTGAATACAGCTATCAGAACTCCAACTAAAGTTATTAATTGGGCGGGAGTAACACGATAATCAACAACTATATTCGATAAACATAACAAAATCATGGTAGGTTTATTAATTAAGCCTCAATTTCCTTCAAATCAGAGAAAAATATCACAAACCCAAAAAACTCCCCTTATTTTTTATCGCCCTGGTTGGTTTTGCCTCTAGGTGAGCAGTAAGTTATTCCTTATCCTTGGAGTTCTCCCATTTTAAAAGCTCGGGGTCATGGTCGGTATTCGAAGCGTATCTCCCTTCGACCCATTCGACAAGGCTCAGGGCAGGCTGGAGAGGCCTTAAACTCGCAGAGTCTATCATAAAGCTGCTCAGCTTGCCGGCCCTTAAGATTGACAATAGAATGGATGCCGATATTCTGCATATCCCGGGCAATAGTTTTACCAACGCCGGGAATTTGTTCTAATTCTTGTAAGCTGGATGATTCCATAGAAAGGTGCCTCAGATATTATTCACGGCTTTTCTTGGAACAAACCGAAGTTTTACGCCTGATATTATAACAAAAGCCGGCCCGGAATTCAATTATAAAATAATTAAGTTATCCAGTTTTCCCAGTTTGTGTGAAGCGGTTTTTTATTGACAAGACGGGTATTTTTCTGTAGTATAGAGGTTTTAGAGTCGAATGTTTATAAGCACTTGTGGTCTTTAGCCTTAGTGAAAAAGAACCAAATAAAGAGGTATTGAAGATAAAGGCTGGCGAAGCCGGTCTTTACCCGCTTTGGCAACGAGACGTGGTTTTTGATAAATCAAGCGAGTTTTTTGGAGATATTTCGATGTTTAACAGGAAAGCTGCCGCAGTAATTTTAGCAGTAATGTTTTTTGCAGTTAACGCCGGTTTTGCCCAGAGTCTTGAAGAGAACTGGAACGACTTTCTGCATTACACAAAGATTGGCCGACTCAATTTAGCCAAGGGATACGCACAGGCTGTTCTCGAAAACGACCCCGACCCCTTGTTGTTGCTGGCTCTAAGTGAAGTAAATCCGAAGGGTTATGCGATTTTATTAAGGGTCATTGACGTTGCACCGGATACCGAACTAACAGAGCTTAGTGGAAAAATCCTGGTCATTATCGAGCAGGGCAGATTCATCCGTCGGACCGACCCGAAGATTATCACGGAGGAGATAAGGAGGCTCAGCAGTACTGCCCGCGGCCGACTTACAGCGGTGAAACGTCTCAAAAACGCCGGCGAATATGCAGTAATGTATATGCTCGATGCAATGGCCGATAATTCTCGCGAGCAGGAGTTACCGAATATTATATGGGCACTTCCACAGATAGGCAGGGATTCGATAAGGCCGCTTGTCTCGGCTCTGCAGATCGAAAATATGGCGGTTAAGGCCGAGATAATAAAGGCACTGGGCAAGATTGGTTATTCTCAGTCGCTGGCCTATCTAAAGTATATTGCCGAACGAGACGATTCTGCCGAATTAGTTGAGCTGGCTAAACAAAGCATAAGAGATATCGACCCGGCTGCCTTAAAAATTTCCGCCGCAGAGTTGTTCTATCAGCTTGCTGAAGACCATTATTATCACGCCGAATCGTTAGCCCCCGTGGAAGATACCGATTTTGCCAATATATGGTTCTGGGATTTAGCCGGTAATCGGCTGGTCCGGGAGAAAGTTGACAGAAGTTATTTTAACGAACTTATGGCGATGCGTGCCTGCGAGTGGGCTCTCAAGGCCGACGCCGGATTCGGCCGGGCAATTGGGCTTTGGTTAGCTGCCTACTTCAAAGCCGAGGCTACCGGTGTTGAGATGCCCGATTACTTTGACCCCGACCATGCTGATGCGATTGTCTATGCCACCACGGCAGGCCCTGAATATCTTCATCAGGCACTTGCGCGAGCCATTGAGGATGAAAACGGCTATGTCGCACTCGGTGCTGTCGAGGCATTGGCCACTACCGCAGGTGAAAAATCATTGCTTTATCGAATAGGCACGGTTCAGCCGCTGATTCAGGCCCTCTCTTTTAATGATAGGGCTGTGAGGTATAGTGCGGCGATAGCAATAGCCGCAGCCGGGCCCAAAGAAAGCTTTGCCGAGAGCACGCTGGTCGTTGAGAATTTAGCACAGGCTCTGGGCGAAAATTCGGAGCAGACAAGTGAAAATACAGAGTTGTGGAATCAACACTCGGCCAACAGTTATGCCCTCCGCGCCGCCGAAGTCATGCTTAAATCAGCACAAACACGAAATCCTGTCATTGATTTGTCGCAGGCTCAAAGCACTCTTATAAATGCAACAAAGGATAGCCGGGCTGAAATCCAGATTCTCGCCGGCAAGATTCTTGCTCGGCTTGACAGCCCCGATGCCCAACGTTCAATAGCCGCAATGGCTCTTGCGGAAACCAACGCTATGGACGTTCGAATATCAGCTTTTAATTCGCTGGCCGTCTCAGCTAAATTTAATGCCAGTCTGCTTGATGATGAAAAGATAGACGCTATTTATTCACTGGTTGGTTCGCAAGAAATCGACCCGGAATTGCGCAGCGCCGCCGCTTCCGCTTATGGTGCGCTTAATTTGCCCAGCCGGAAAGTAAAAGACCTCATCCTTGACCAATCGCGTAGTTAAGGGGACCCTATTTTGCAAAAGAAGCGCAAAACGGGGACCCAGTGAAAAGTAAAACCGGCTGGATAAGATTTGCCTCAGGCCTAAAATTCAATATAATCCGCAAAAGCAAAAGCCCCGTCAATATTCGGATTAACCGTTTGGTTCAGAAACTTTTTTGTCAAGAGTTGTTTTGGGGAGTTCAAAAATGAGTATTGACGTAAAACAGGTATCTACCTGTCTCGAAGATGCTAAAAAATACCTAACTGCTCAACTGCTCCCTTTCTGGCTCAACAGATGCAAGGACGATAAGAATGGCGGCTTTATTACTCACTTTGATAAGGACGGCAACGATAGCGGTGAGGATGAAAAATCGTTAATTGCTCAGACACGAACCGTTTACACAATGGCATCGGCTCATCGAGCAGGTTACGGAAATGGCCGGTGCGCCGAATTTGCCAGACACGGCGTTGATTTTCTCATCAATAAAATGTGGGACAAGGAATATGGTGGATTTTTCTGGACGGTGGACCGCCGGGGCAATGTCGCCATTGACAAGAAGATTCTTTATGGGTTGAGTTTCGCGATTTATTCCCTGAGCGAATATACCCTTGCCACTGGCGAGCCGGTCGGGCTGGAATATGCGGAGAAGATTTTTGACCTTATCCAGAAACATTGCGCCGATACGATGTACGGCGGGTACTTTGAGATGTTTGAAAGGAACTGGGACTTAGCCGGGCCGGGCAGCGGTGGCGGAGACAGAAAGACACTCGATGTGCATATGCACCTGATGGAGGCATTTACCACATTGTATGAATGCAGCGGCAAAATCGTGCACCGGCGCAAACTGCTGGAGGACATAGATATTCTGATAAGGAGAATGCTGCACCCCCAATACGGCACCGGCATACCACAGTTTACGCCCGATTGGAAGATTGCACCGCAGGTAAAGTTCGATATCGTCTGGGGCTGGGACCGCTTTGCAGAAGGCGGCAAGAAGACCCACGCCGAGGACAATACCTCAGCCGGCCACAACGTCGAGTTTGCCTGGCTGCTCGCCCACGCAACGGATATTATGGGCACAGGCTTTGAAGAGTACCGTGACATTATTAAAAAAGCGATGGACCACGGCCTGGATAACGGCATCGATGATGAATACGGCGGGGTTTATGTGGAGGGCCCTCATAGCGGCGGTGTCTATGACAGGGAGAAAGAGTTTTGGCAACAGGCTGAGGTTATGATTGGCATGCTGGAAGGGTGCCTGCGATTCAGGCCTAAAAAATACTGGCTGGCATATTTGAACGTCCACCGATTCGTTTTCGACAAAGTTATTAACCATTCGGTGGGGGAGTGGTGGCCGTTACTTACCAGAGAGGGTGAGCCTATCTGGACCCATATGAGCCATTCCTGGAAGGTAAACTACCACACGGTCCGCTCAATGATACAATCCATAATTCGTCTTGAACAGTTACTGGCAAAGATTCAGAAATAAAGATATATATATGCGATATAACGGCAAATACGATGTCTTTGACCCGCATCAAATTGATACATACCCGTTAAGTACGCGCACCAACAAAGTTACGCTCAAAGACCTTGTCTTGCCCGCAGACGTTGATAATCTTGCTATCGACTTACCTGAGCAAACCGGCGATGATATCGAAACCATTGCCCAGGCCATTGTTTCGGCCCGAAAGGCCGACAAACCAGTTATCTTTTTTTCCGGCGCCCATCTAATCAAAAACGGACTGGGACCTTTACTCGTAGATCTTGTAAACCGTGGTCTTGTCACTCTCGTTGCCGGCAACGGCGCCACAGCCATCCATGATTTTGAACTGGCGCTGATAGGTGAAACCAGCGAATGCGTCCCGGACGCGCTCGGCAAAGGCTGGTTCGGGATGTCCTATGAATTTGCTTATATCAATGCTGCTCTGTCTGTTGGCAACGAGCAAAAACTTGGCTACGGCGAATCGCTCGGCAAAATGATATGTGACCCTGATTTCCGCAGCCAGGTCCTGTCATTGGTTGCCAGAGATAATTCGCCACGGGATTTCGCATATCCCGAAATAAGTGTCATCGCAGCCTGTTATAAGAACGATGTTCCCTTGACCATTCACGCTGGGATAGGCACAGATGTAATCGACCAGCACCCGTCTTTTGACGGCCAGGCTAAGGGCGGCTGCTCCGGCCGAGATTTTCTTATCTACATAGACGAAATAACCAAACTTACAGACGGTGGTGTGCTATTAAACATCGGCTCTGCCGTGACCGGCCCCGAAGTGCTGCTGAAAGCTCTCTCAATGGCTGCCAACACAGGCAGCGTTCCAAACAATATAATCACCGCTGATTTTGACCTGCGCTGCTATGACCCCAACGCAATGAGCGACGAATCTTCCCAAGGCTATTATTACCGCGACCAGAAGAGTATTGTAACACGAATACCTCAGGCCTTCGCCGGCAAAGGGTTCTACATTCAGGGCAATCAAAAGCAAACATTTCCACTGCTGTACAAAGGAATTATTGAAAAGTTGTAACTCAAAGATATTGAACTATGAAGAAAGAACGCATCAATGAAATCCTGGCTCGGATTAAGAACGTAAAAATAGCGGTCTACGGTGATTTCTGTCTCGACGCCTATTGGCTGCTCGACCCCCGTGGCTCGGAGGTCTCAGCTGAAACCGGCCTGCAGGCCCAGGCAGTCGGTAAACATTACTGTTCGCTTGGCGGTGCCTCAAACGTTGTCGCCAATCTCTCTGCCCTTGAGCCGGCAGTCATCCAGATAATAGGTGTTGTTGGAGACGACATATTCGGTAGAGAACTGACTCGTCAGCTTCACGAGTTGGGTGGGGACCTGCAAAAAGACCACAAAATGGGAACCCGTATCGATACAACCTGTCTGGTGGTACAAAAGGAAAATTTCGACACTGTAACCTTTGGCAAGCCATACCTTGAGGGTAACGAAAGAGCCCGCATTGACTTCGGATTTTTCAATAAACGAACCGCAGCTACTGACCAAGCCCTGCTAAACGGCATCCGCAATGCCCTGCAAACCACAGATGTTCTTATCTTTAACCAGCAGGTTCCCGGCAGTATCATGAATGAATCTTTTATAGAAGAAGTCAACGCGCTTTTCGACCAATTCGGCAAAAAGATTGTTCTGCTTGATTCCAGGCACTACGGCCATAAATTCAAGAATATCTACCGCAAAACAAATGATATGGAGGCAGCACGATTAGACAAAGTCGATGTCAAGTCAGACGATGTTCTTAGATCGACCGATGTGAAAAAATACGCCCAGAACCTATATCAACAATCCAACAAGCCTGTATTTGTAACCCGAGGTCTACGAGGCATCATAACCGTTGATTCGAACGGCGTCCACGAAGTCCCTGGTATTCAATTAATGAAAAAACTTGATACTGTCGGGGCCGGAGATACAGTAACAAGCGCACTGGCTTTATGCCTGGGCGCAGGTGTCCGGCCGGCTGAAGCGGCCGAGTTCGCCAGCTTCGCCGCCGCTGTCACCGTCCAGAAATTATTCCAGACCGGCACGGCATCAGGCGCGGAAATTCTCGAACTTGGCAAGGACCCCGACTACGTTTACCAGCCGGAACTTGCCTCTGACCGACGCCGAGCCCGTTATTTTGCCAATACCGAAATTGAACTTTGCTATCAATCAATTCCGCTCGGCCGGATAAAACATGCCGTCTTCGACCACGATGGGACCATAAGCACCCTGAGACAGGGCTGGGAGCAAATAATGACCCCTGTGATGGTCAAGGCAATTCTCGGTGATAAATACGAAACCGCAGACGAGACTCTCTACCACAAGGTGCGAAACCGTGTCGCCGATTACATCGACAAATCCACCGGTCTTCAAACGATTTTGCAGATGGAAGCTCTTGTCGAAATAGTCAGGGAATTCGGCATAGTCGGGCCTGATAAAATCCTCGACAAATTCCGCTACAAGAAAATTTACGACAACGCTCTGATGGAACTGGTGAACCAGCGAATCGAAAAATTCAAACGTGGCGAGCTCGACATCAATGACTACACAATCAAAGGCGCCTTAGCATTCCTGAAAGAGCTGCGTCAAATGGGCATAACACTTTATTTAGCAAGCGGAACAGACCGCCACGACGTAACCGCCGAATCCAAAGCACTTGGTTACGCAGAGCTTTTCGACGGCGGGACTTACGGAGCCCTGGGCGATATTACCAGGTATTCCAAGAAAATGGTCATCGAAGGAATAATGCAAGAAAATAATCTGCAGGGGCCTGAACTGGCTGTTTTTGGCGATGGCCCTGTTGAGATGCGGGAATGCCGGAAGCGTGGCGGAATTTCCGTCGGCATTGCAAGCGATGAAATTCGAAGGCACGGCCTGAACATCGAAAAACGCACACGCCTAATCAAAGCCGGGGCACATATTATTGTCCCCGATTTCTCACAACACGATAAACTCATAAAATCATTGTTCCAGCCTCCCCTAAATGCTTCCTGTTGCGTCTGAAGTTTCCTGTAATAGGTCGCGAAATGTGAACTGGCTCAAATATCTTCGGTATCAGTCTTAGGTGGCGGGCCAGGCTGCTCTTCTTCGCTGATGCCCGCTTTTGGCTCAGCCGGCTTGTTTGGTTCAGCCGGTTCGGCTTGTTTGGCCATTTGGGCCTGTGCTTTCTTTTTCCCGCTATTCAACAATCCGCCAATAGCCTGTTCCGTGGTGTACTCGTTGTCTCGAGGGGACACTACCGTATTAACCAAATTGCACCACCAACAGATATATGGTATGTTGGTTTGCTCAAACTGACTGCCAAAACCAAATTTCTTTGCGATAGGTTGTTGAGAAATCGGCGTTATGGAGATTAAGAGACTGACAAAAGTCCAGACGAGAAATCCGGATAAAAAGCCCAGAAAACCGGTGCCAATAGTATTAAATATTTTTGGAAATGAGACTGTAAATTGGCCCGTAAGAAATGTGTAGGATATGCCGTGCAGAATCAAAAAGGCCGCTATTGCGGTAGCTATCATACACAGGGCGTTATTATATGCCGTATCCCGTGCGATGGGAGCAATATCCGCAATTATTGGCCCCAGGAAAACAGCTAAATAGATTGAGATTATAATATTGAACAGCAGTGCCCACGTTTCGTAGAAGCCCATTTTAATGGCAAGCCATGCGAAGGCTCCACCAACCAGTATGCCTAACCAAAACACCATAAATTTTAGCCTACCACTCGCTTTAGCTCTTCGAGGCTTGTTATTCCGCAAACTACCTTTTTCAAGCCCTGTTTATGCAGATTTGACCTGCCCTTTTTCTCACCGTCTCTTCTCAACTCGATGATGGACAATTCATTATTGGCGATACTGGCCTTTAATCCGTCATCGAGGACCATCATATCAAAAATTGCCGTTCTTCCGTAGTAGCCAGTTCCGTAGCACCGGTCACATCCTTTGGCCTGGAAAATGTTTTTATAGTCTACTTTTCTTTTGCATAAGTCGTGAATTTGGTTCTGACTTAATTCAGCGGGTCTCTTGCAGTAGCCGCAGAGCCGACGAACCAGCCTCTGAGAAATAATAAGGTCCAAGCCCGATGACAACAGTAAGGGCGTTACGCCTAAATCCAGCAGTCGAACCAACGCCGAGGCATTACTGTTGCTGTGTATTGTTGCCAGCACAAGATGGCCGGTCTGCGATGCACGAAGTGCAATGCCTGCGGTCTCCTCATCCCGTATCTCGCCCACGCAGATTACATCCGGGTCCTGCCTCAAAATACTCCGCAAGGATTTTGCAAAAGTAATGTCAGCCTTGGGATTAACTTCAATCTGACTGGCATTCGGCAGTACATATTCAATCGGGTCTTCTACTGTAATAACATTGCGTGTAAAGAAATCTATCTTGTTCAGCATAGCGTACCAAGTTGTGGTCTTTCCGCTGCCGGTAGGGCCGCACATAAGTATCGTACCGGATGGTTTGCCGATTGCATTTTCGATAATTGTACTTTGCTTCTCTGACAACCCGATACTGGTCAATGTAAACATACCTGCATTTTGCTTGAGTACCCTTACCGATAACTTTTCGCCGTGGAGGACACCGGCGCTTGCAACTCGGAAAGAAGCTGTACCATCCGCTGTTTTTGCTATAAACGCACCGTCTTGAGGTCTTCGTCTTTCGGCAATATCCATATTGGAAACGGCCTTAATGCTGTTTATAACCGCTTGGCACGTGTTGGCATCAAACTCTTCAACTGCTCTCAATATACCATCTACTCTAAACCTGAGTGTGTAGACCGACTCACTTTTTGGGTCGATAAGGATGTCGCTGGCTCGGTCCTCAAGAGCGTCGGAGATAATTCGCTCGGTTAAGTCAAGAATGTGTCTGTCCTCTCGCTTGCTCCCACCGTGGCCGTATATCTCCTTAATACTCCTGCCTGATGAGTCAAGCAGCCTTATCGCCGAATCACCTCCGGAGCCAATGAGACCTGAATACCTTATATTTGCACCTACATTTTGCAGCTTTTCATATATTATTTCAAGGATACTGCGACGACTCTCGGAGGACTTCGTTATCATATCCACTATTAGCAGCACAAACAAAAGTATCGGCCCAACAAAAAGCGTAACAATATTGGCTATTGATTTACGGTTCTCTGGTACTAACGGGCTGAACTGAACACGTTGGACAAAATACAAACAAAGGTACACCCATCCTATGAGAAAGAAAAGTTTGATTGGATTAAAGGGCAATGAAACCGAGGACAGGGCGGCACCAGGCACAACGACGCTTGAAAAGTATTTTATGCAATAGATTGTTGCCATATGATTATCCAAACGGCAAATAGTGGAAAATCAATAAACTATTTATCATAAACTACTGCATGCTTGCCATTTTGGCAAGTCAAAAAGTTTTCCAACAAGCCCATAAAGCGTCGCAGTAAATTGGGTTCCCATTTTGCAATATATCGCACCTGTTCCTGCGCAACCACAGGTACAGGCAAAATGGTGTTCCCTTAAGTAGAATCAGTTTCCTCCAATGAGTCGAGCTCGTCCATCTCTGCGAAAAATGACTCATCTGCTGTATCCTCTGTTATCGCATCCTGCCCGGTCAGATTTTGGGTAACCAACTTAGGATTGGTGATTGTCTCAGGCTGACCATCAATCTCGAATAAGAACGTTAAATGTCCTACTTCGATATAGTCGCCTGCTTTAATCGTCGCTCCATCTATACGCTTACCGTTAAGGTAGGTGCCGTTACGCGAGCCAAGGTCACGAATTCTCAATACCCCCTGGTCACAGTTTAGTTGGCAGTGCCTCTTGGAAACAGACATAAGGGGGATGCACAAATCGCAATCATTGCGTCGGCCGATTACCGTAACACTGCTCGGCAAAGGGAAAATTTTCCGCGAGCCGTCCTTTTTGAATAGAACCAGATTTATGTCCATACCTTCTTCCTTACCTTTAATTTAAGCCTCGCCAGAACTATTTTATTATACCCACAAAAGTAGCATATAACAACAGATAAATCAGACAACAAATAATATTGACCGAACTTCTCGATTGTGTTAAGGTTACGTAACATTAGGCCAATTAGAAAGTTATAAGCGATTTTACTATATAGCAGTTGCCGGCTGGGCCAGTCTTTGCCTGTTCGCCAACCGGTACTTTTCATTATTAGCTCTCGGAAAGGCTCACTTGACAATTTGGTTCCAACAGCTATATTTACAGGGGAGACCATTTTGTGGGCCTCCAGATGCAAAAAAGGTTGTTTGGGTGCTTTGCAATACGGCGAAAACCCGGAAAACGATTGGTAATACCGGATAGATTTATGGCAAAAGTAACACTGCCTGATGGCAGTACATTAGAGACTACCGACGGTACAACTGCAAGACAATTAGCGGAGCAAATAGGGCCGGCACTTGCAAAGGCGGCCGTAGCAGCGAAAGTAAACGGGGAATTGGTAGATTTAGCCACGCCCCTCAATGGCGATGTTGTTGTTCAAATCATCACCCTCAAAGAGACGCAAGGCCTTGAAATAATGCGGCATAGCTGCGCCCACATAATGGCTGAAGCTATATGCAGTATCTGGCCGGACGCAAAGCTGGTCTACGGCCCGATTGTCGAAGACGGGTTTTATTATGACATTGACCTTGATGAGCCGATGCGCCCAGCCGATTTCGAACGCATAGAAGAAAAGATGAGCGAAATCATCAAGGCCGACAAGCCATTTATTCGAACACAAATGACCAAAACCGAGGCACTGGCAAAATTGGCTGGCGACAAATATAAAACCGACAATATCCGCCACGCGGACAGCGATATCATTACTTTTTATTCTCACGGAGGCGATTTTGAGGATTTGTGCCGTGGCCCGCATTTGCCCAGTACCGGCAAAGCCGCAAGCTACAAGATTATGTCCGTAGCCGGCGCTTACTGGCACGGCGACCCAACACAAAAAATGCTTCAGCGAGTTTATGGTACCGCCTGGCCCAGCAAAAAAGAGCTTGACGACTACCTGAAAAGATTACAGGAGGCAAAGAAGCGCGACCATCGCATCTTAGGCAGGCAGTTGGATTTATTCAGTTTCAACAAAGCCGGGCCCGGCTTTGCATTCATCCACCCCAAAGGAATGATTATCTGGAACGCCATAGTAGACTTCTGGCGCAGCGTTCACGATAAATACGGCTATCAGGAAATCCAAACACCTATCATACTCAACGAAGAACTCTGGCACAAGAGTGGCCATTGGGACAATTACAAAGAGAATATGTACTTTACCAATTTCGACGAGAGCAACTATGCAATAAAGCCAATGAACTGCCCCGGCGGATGTCTGGCTTATACAACAAGTAAGCACTCATATCGCGAAATTCCCATGCGCATTGCCGAGCTCGGCTTAGTGCATCCACACGAGGCCAACAGCGTTATGCACTGTCTCTTCTGTGCAAGGTAGTTCCCCCAGCATTATGCCAACCCGTAC
>SDBT01008793.1_pt1 | contig 16449 bp, 25 predicted proteins | sample 2277101 | NCBI WGS metagenome assembly SDBT01 (sample SAMN10404973, study PRJNA504765) | marine sediment metagenome | isolation source: marine sediment core GS10_PC15, 103 cmbsf | place: Arctic Ocean: Southern Knipovich Ridge | collected 2010 | reverse complement strand
CTGAGATAGAGATATCCTCCAACAGTTGTCGGGAGTTTGATACCCTTCAGATCACAACCTCTGAGATCGAGAGATCCTTTAACAGTTGTCGGGAGTTTGATACCCTTCAGATCACAACCGCTGAGATAGAGATATCCTCCAACAGTTGTCGGGAGTTTGACACCCTTCAGATCACAACCTCTGAGATCGAGATATCCTTTAACGTAACTCGCTTGACTCATAGCCCAACCAAGAAAGTCGATAAAATTGGGCCACCGCGCCTTGATTCCCGATTGGCATTGTCTTGCCGTAAGGGTGTCTTGCGGTAATACTCGCACTTCGATTTTACCATCGGGTGTATAGTGCCACTCACGCCAACCGTCCGGAGTGTCCGTGTCCAGTAAGTCGAGTATGCTTTGCGTCTCTCCATGCCCATTCAAGTCGGCAATCTTAACAGGAAGCGTTTCTATCGGTCTTAAAAATCCACTTGCAAATTCACACATCATATCCCCCGTTTCTTCAGATCTTTCTTTGTTCGTTTCAGTTTCTCCCTGGCCTTCACTTCCCAGGGACGGCCCTCCAAACATGCGCGGCGTATGGCTCCGCGAGTACGGTACTCGGGAACACCTGGCATCGGTAGTTGTGATGTGTTTATGCCTTTGTATATCCCTGACCATTTCCAGTACCACTTGCGGAGCCACATACAGAGCCGTTTCATTCCTTATCTTTCAGCACATCTTTTCCGGGGAGCCGGATCGCCAGGCCCACCCGTTTTGACTGTGCTTTTCTTTTCGAGTCGTTGTTCGTCAAAATAGTGAGTCACAATCTTTCCGTCCACTATCTTTTTTGATTCAACACCAATCCGCACACATCCATACAGGAAAACTGTACGCGATACAGCAATACCAGAAAACCCAGTGATGCTGTCTTTTACTTTCGCACCTAATTTAATCACGCGTCTCACCACCTTTCGATTTCAGATTTCGTTTCTTGACCTTCCGGAACTTGTTCATGCGCTCCCGGATCTTCTTGTGTCCGGTCTTGCCCGATCCTTTCTTCACTGGACCTGGCCGATCTCCGAGATCGCTTCCTCGAGAATCGCACAGTCTTCATTGCACGAATCTTTTTTCGGGCATTCACCACACGTTTCCTCTGTCACGCCCAGGATTGCCGCTTCACGTTCTTTCTGCGACGGCGTGGTAAGATTCTTTCTTTTCTTCACACATTCAACGTGAGCATGGACCACGATATTATCTTCCTTCACGCGATACTTCGCGGAAGCTCCGACCTCGATTGCCTCTTTGCAGATCTCGCACACATACGGCTTCTTTGTGACGATGGTCTTCTGCCAGTTATGATTCGGGATCTTCTCAGTCTTTCCCGGATCGTCCGACTTAGATTTGCTCATCTTTCCTCCATTTCTTTTGGTGAGTCACATGCCATGATCCACAGAAGCGACAACGATATGCTCTGAGGTATGGGCTCTGCGATCTCAGTCTCGATTCTATCTCCGGACGTGTAAGGAATGCGGCGGACACGATAGCCGACGATCGGCTCTTGAATCGTTGCTTGCCCGTCCTGCATTTCTTCAGCTTCACTCCGGACCTCAATTCGGTACTCATGCGAGAACAGCAACCTCCTTTCTGGTATCTGCTGTCAGTTCAATTTGTTCTTGTGCCGTCAAGTAGACGTGTCCCACTCCGTCACATATTCGACACCCGATCATCTCCGATCGTGCCAGGCGAACGCATAGAGGACACGGTGTTTTAATCTTCGGATCGCCGCCGTCCTTCGCTGGCCGCTTGCCATTCTTCAACGCCCACACAAAGCATGTCTCGAGCGTTCCTAGGAGATTGTCATTGTCTCTCTGTTGCAAGGCATACTCCCAGGCATCGGAGATCTGTTTCGATGAGAAGCTACCATTCGCCCAGGTGAGCCGTTCGACAGGGATGAACTGATCTATGTTGTCGTTTCTTTCCTCCGATCCTTCCCCCTTCACGTCTTCCGCCTGGGGGGTAGGGGGGATGATAGAAGACGAAGACGAAGACTGAAGTGCATGGCCCGAGCATTCCTCGGAAGATGCTTGCTCTATGCTTGAAGCATCGGACTTCTCATGCTTGCGGCTATGCTCCAAACGCCAACGCTCGATAGACGCTCTTGATGCTTTTTTCGATCTAAGTACTTGCTTTTCCTTCTCTTGCAACAACCGCTCTGATACGAGAAAGCCACCACGTTCCAGTAAAATCGGATCATGATCGGCCTGTATTTCACGACGATACTTTAACCACATTCTTGCACTCAGACCTAAAGTTTTCGAGAGAGTTTTGTTGTCGTCTTTGATGCGATATTGGTCCGCCGTCCCGGTCCAGATGTGCGCCAGGAGCCTCATGTATACGCCCTGTGCCGCGTCGCTCATCCTTTGGACTTTATGGTCAAGCCAGTCCTTAAAGTAGAACTGGACGGCCGGAGCTTTCGCCCACGTCTCAGCCTTGCTCATCTCAAATCCCGATCGTACTTCTCAGCCAGTTTCACGATCACATCTTTCTGTTTCGGAGAGAACGTCACCTGGCCGCGCTGAAGAACTGACTCGATAAAGCTGGCCTCCCAGGTTGAACAGGTCACGTCCGACCTGTCAAGATCGAGTAAGAACTGAAGCATGTCTTGATCTGTCATGATACCGCCTCCATGTTCTGAAATCGTTTCGTTTGCCAGTCCTTATATCTCGGAGTGCCACTTCCCCAGTGAAGCTGAAGATGAACATCCACGCGGTCCGCGCTGAAGCATCCATGTTCACAGACAGCGCAATGTCCGGACGCGTGTCCGTATGTCTTCGGACATTTATATCTCGAGCCGATAGGAGATCCGATCCGGACGGTACTCCACCCTGAACTCTGCAAGCCCTGGATCACATCTTCCGAGTTGGATGGATCGACACTTGCGATCACCCTGGCATTCGGAAGCGGGAAGATCATGTCTTCGATCTCTGCCTTGACCTCGGGATCTCGCCAGCCTCGAGTCGGAATCCAGAACAGTGTTCCAGGATTCCAGTCCAGGAGATGTCTGACCTTCCACACGTCGTCCGTAATGCTGAAAGCCTCTCCGCGAGTGCAAAGACGAACACGCTTCACTTGATGTTTCTTTCGCGCCAGGATGTCCAATAGTTGATCTCCGGAGAGCAACGCCCAAAAAGCCTCATTCACCGCGTCGCGCTTGACCATATTCTTTTGCCATTTATACAAAGGGATATTGTAGCAGTACATCTGACAGAAGCGCGTTTGATGTTTGCATGTACCGCAACCGCGATCGATCGCAAACATCCCTATTTCCTCACACCACCTGATCATCGACAGTCTCCGTTTGTTCCTGTTGTGATTGCATCCAGATATTGAAGCGGACGTTCTCTTTTTGCGTATCGTATTTCAGATTCTCCAAGCGATTATCAAAAGAGTTTCCGTTCTTGTGACAGACGACCTTCCCGTCCGGACATGGCCCAACAAACGTAAGCATAATCAAGCGGTGGATTCTTTGCGTGTTGTTTTTTCCGTCCCGGCATAGATTGACTCTGTGATATGTTGTCCAAGCACTTTTTTGGATTCGCGGCTTTAAGATGCGGCCGATCTTACACATCGGACTTCCCGCATCTCTCCGGATCTCGCCGCTCTCGGATGCGGAATAGATCCCTTCATATCCAGGGATCGGCTTGAAGCCGTTGCCTTCGCTCATCGACTCATCCCCTTTCCACAGCACAGACCGCTCGAGTAGGAACGCCAGGTCCGGACATGAGTGTATACAAAACTTTCCCGGACACGAAATCGTCACGCCTGGCATCGATCACATATTTATACTTCCGGAGATCTGAGATCCGGCCGGTATAATTCAGCGCGATCTTCGACAGGTCGTCGTTGCTGACCATCCGTTGACGGAGAGCATCCAGGACCGCGCGATTCTGCGCTGACAGTCTCGGGATTTCCCTGGGATTGACGTGAGTATCGGTCGGCGTGAGATCTTGTTCCTCGGCATGATCATACAGATCGAGTTGGTCTTTCATCTTGTATCCCCTTCCGACGCAATCACCGAAATCAGCACCGCCATGATAAAACCGAGAACGGCGTATGTCAAGACCATATGCAGCCAGGCTCCGACGAAGTAGCCGAGTCCTGTCCCGATCGCCAGGTTCAAGGTCACAATAAGAACGCGCCGGGACATAGAGTCCCGACGCGCATACTTCCCCCCATCCAGAGCAATCAGATCCTTCGGTCTGATCTGCATCAGTCGCCGACCTTCACTTCGAGATCTTTCTTCCATGCCGCTTCCAGGTTGTGACAAATAACCTGAAGCCGATATGCGGAAGCACTCAGGCCATTCTTAACGGCCTTGTCTTCCATCTCAGTCGGAGTCATATATCCAGGGACCATCACTCCTGTCCCTTTACCTTTGTCGTCTTTCTTCTCGAACTCACTGGCATTGATGAGTTCCGTCTGAGCGCGGTCGAAGTCATACTTCGTCTCATAGAACTTGAAGTGCGCCTTGACGCTGTCAATGTGCTGTTGAGGCTTACGCTTGGTGCTGGTTGTCTGCTGGCCCGTTGTCGATCCGCCAGCGGGTTTCTTCTTTGTCTCCGTTTTCTTCTTCGCTTTCTCGGCGGCTTTCTTTGCTCCCGCGCCGTCGTCGTCTTCCTCTGCGACCTGGCCGACTCCGGACGTGAGGCAATAACGGCGCATGTAACTGAGCGCGCTTCCTACCTTCTGAGGATCGTCGGACACTTTCATCATGAGAGTCCCGAGATCCCACATCTCTCCGGTCTTGTAAGTGAGTACCGTATTCACCCCGACGCGGCCAGCATCATCCGTCAACGTCGGCTGAGTGACGCTGATGTCGTTCGCATTGAGCGCGGCCTTGACACATGCCATCGAGTCGTCCAAGCCAGCGTACTTGTACTTATAGCTCCCGGCATCCGCCGTGTGTGTCTTCGCCGGGTTCTCCATTATCTTCTGAGCTTCCACGAACGCGGCGGCAAACTCCGCGCTAATCTTGAAATTAAGTTCATCCCCTCGCATCTTATTCCCCTTTCTATCCGCGCGCTGACACGGATGCTTCAGAATAGATCTCAACGCCGGAGATCTGGACGGCTCCGCTTGAAGACCGAACTATCTTGCCGATCAATGTTTCATTCGGAAGCATGTACTCCCTCGGGATCTTGTCAGCATCAACGATCCGGAACTTCCAGATTTGCTTGACAGCAACACCTTCCACCTTCGCCGCCGCTTTCGGCTTGACCGGCAATGGAGCGGCCGGAGTGTCCAGGACCGGAGCGTCAAGGACCGCTTCAGCTTCCTCCGTCTTGCCCTGGACTTCGAGATCAGCGGCTTCTTTTAGTCGTTTTTCTTCCTCGAGAGCGCGCTTCTCGGCTTCAGCTTTCTCTCTGTCTTCCGCTTCCTTGCGAATTCGATCTTCCTCCGCTTTCCGGATCTTCTCTTGCTCTGCGGCATACTGAGCGATCTTCGGCTTGATTATTCCTTCAGCCTGGACAAGCGGAGCCGAGACTGTTTTCTTTAAGGCGACGGCTTCCCTGTGTGCCGAGTGTGCTGTTTTGATCACCGGATCGAATGACGCGTTGATCTGTTTCTGGATCTTCTTGATCTCAGTCAGCATCTTTCCGGCCGCGCTTAATTCCTCATCGGTAGTAATAACCAACGCCGTCGCCTTGCCAGGCACAGCAAGCGCGGTTTCCTCAATGACTTTCTGTTCAGCTTCCATCTTCATCCCCTTTCTCATCCGCCACCATAGGCGGTACATACTCAGTTCGCGGTCTGGACTCAGCTTCAAGCACAGCCGCCTCCATTGCTTCATCCTCCATTGCTTCGACCTGTTCCGGTGTCCAGGTCATTAGTATGGACTCGCGCCGCACAAGCGGCATTCGTGACGGCCTGTGGATCTATCCAGGATCAAAACTTCCCCACAGCATAGACGGGGATCGGATCTCGGCGGATCTGGTTCATCTAGAACGAGATCTCCGATCTTCTCATAGATCTCCTGATTCTTCCGGGAGATCCGCGCGGCTCTCGGCTCAAAGCGGCTCATGATTGCCATTCCCAGGATTCCTTTCTGATCAGAGACATCCCCTTGATCCTTTCTTCAGCGTTGAGATCTACAAGGTTTCTCGAGTCGTAGTGGATATGCCAGGAGCGCAAGATCTTCGCCTGGATGAGTGATTTGATTATGAACGGCGCGATGAATTCAAACGTGACTTCAGCTTCTACTTCGACAGAGAAGCCATGCTTGACTTCCCATTGAACCATCCCAGTCTTGACTTGGTACATATCCCCTCCCGTTCCCGACATCCTATCCGGAGCCTGTTTCGCTGTCAAGGATCTTCCGAGTGTGCGACTGACGTTCCATTCCCACAGCGTTGAGAGTGGTCGTCGTTGTACACTTCTCGCACTGGTCCGACTTGTAACCGCTCATCTTCATACATACCAGACAGTGAAGCTCTAACGCCTGAGCCAGTTTCACCTTGTCCGCCCGTAGTTCCTTCACGCACTCCTGGACGATGGTGAGTTCGGATTTCACATCCGCAAAGTCTGACACTAGCTGAGAATGAGTGCCGTCGATCCGGCTGTCATACACATCGAGCCGACCCTTCGCGGACATCCATGCTTGTCGATATCGCTCCGCATCCTGACACGCCGAGACAGACTGTTCTTTCAGCTTCTCGAGCTTCCCGGCCAGCGCGTCCCGTTCGTCCATGAGTTCGCTGATCGTCTGCTGTTGATACGAGCTTTCAATCCATCGGCCCGAATGCCGAATCCCTGTGTCCTTTGTATCTCCTAACATCATTCCCCCTTCGCTTCCGCGACGACAGCCCCGCATACCGCTTTCATGATCTCCTGAATACCTATGAGGTAGCACTTCCCTCGGAACTGTATGTGAGGACTGTGAGTCGGGAGTACCGATGTCGCACAGAACTTCTCTCCCTCGAATTCACCTTCCCCGATTTCCGTTCTCAAAAAAAGCTGATCAGTGACATCTTCGACTTCCAACGTTATTGACAACGGCTTCGTCGCCTTCGCCTTTGCCGCCTTCGTCTTCTTTTTCTTTGCCATCATATCCCTTTCTATAACGCGCGGACTTGCTCGGCCGTAACCGGGACCGGAGTCTTCGCGTTGTTCGGTTGAACTTCCAGCTTCCCCCAGAACTTGCCGCTATCGATCACGCGGAGCAAACGGCCGGTCCTCCATGCGTCTTTCTTGTCACGATACCAGACAAGGTCACCGATCGACGGCGGCGGCTTCTCGGGACCGGCTTTCGCCATGCCAGTCCGCTTGACCATGCCGCGCGGTCCCTGTTTTTCTTTCTTCTTTGTCATTGTAATCAGTCACCCCCTTCCATAAGGATCAATTCTCTTTTCAGCGTCGTGGCGTAGTGGATGGTTACTTTTTCTATATCCAAGAAGTCTGCCATCTCTCGCACCACGGCCGCCACATCGTCTTGCCCTATCGTTGTACTGCTGTTTGCTTCGGGATCTTCCGCGTCCCTATGCGTATACCGAAACAGCTTTTCCTTCGCCATCACATCCCCCTTCCTTAGAGTTGCTTCCCATCGATCCGAATCTCAGTACATCCCGCGTTCGGCTTTCCAAAATCATCCAACGGCGCGAACGAACTGTCGTCACTTGTTCGGCCCTGGTAGTAACATTCCCCATCGTCGTCGAACAAAGAGAACCTATTGCGGCAAAGCCACTGTGCCGCAATAGGTTCACAGAACATCTTCCCTTGTCACGTCCGTTGCTGATCAGATCCTTGTCGATGATCCACATATTCATCCCCTTTCTACATATTCCAACAAGATATATCTTCATCCCCAAGTGCTTCCGCTCCTGTTTCGCCAGCGGCCAGAGCGTCTTGCACTTCCTTAATTTTGAAGTTGTGCCTGAAGTCGTGATCAATCTCCTGTTCCAGATCGACGTATCTCTGAAGCAATTCCGGATTGTGTTTGCCAGCGATCAGCAAAGCAGACTTCGGAGCGAACACGCAAAAGATACATGACAATCGCGGCATCCCGAGATCATATGCGAAGTGATGCGGCGAGTCGCTGTTATTGATTACGTTCCACACTTGCTCGATCGTCCAGTCGAAGATCGGATAGTATTCATCGACGTGCTTCGCGGTTCCCTTGCCTGTCAATCGTGCATTGACCTGGAAGGGGATCTTCTTTGCCCTGGCCGAAGACTCTTGCGATCTGATCCCCAGGCAGTTGAGTATCCGGACCGGACGATCCGCGCGGATCTCTTTGGCAATCTTCGTGATGATCTTCGAGATCTGTCCGCGCTTGTGATCGGAAGTGCAATACCGGCAAGACGACGACGGCCACATGCCGCGCTCTTTGATCTGAGCCAGGAGATCCCCTTGCGGCCGAGCGATCGCCTCAAAGTGCAAGCCGAATCCTTCCGCCTGGACACGCGCCAGATCCTTTGTTCCCTTCCATTCCATCTCGCCGAGATCCGCGTGAGCGACTGTGATCAAGGACCGCGAGACTCCCGCTTCATCACAACGACGAACCATGTCGATGAGCATTGCCTGTGAATCTTTTCCGGCCGATGAGTTGATCACGATCGCATCATATGATCTGAGATCAATATCCATTTCGACTCCCTTCGATAAAAAAACCGCCCCGGAGAGTCGTGGTGGATAAAACCAGTGTTCCGGGACGGGACGCATTCTCTCCGCAAGGGAAAGAATGTGAATTGATTTGTTGAACTGCTACGTCATAAAGCTCCCGTTTCTTCATATCCGTTTCGACTCCTTTCTTTACAATGGACATGCTACCACGGCGGGATAATGGCTGTCAAGTCTTTTTTCGGGAATCTGAAAAATAATTATCGGCTATATTTAAGGGGAACTTTAACGCATTGTCAAAAAAAAGCCGCCCCCAGGATCGCTCCCAGGGACGGCACAACAGAAAAAAGGCTTACAGTTGCGACTTGCCTTCCGCTATCGCTTTTTCGATAGCATTGGCAAGCATCACGCCATCACTGATTTCGGGATATGTCTTGGCGTTGATAGCCATAAACGTCGCGGCTTCTCTCAATCGCCTCAATGTCTCGAAGTCTGTTGTGATAACATAGTGCGGAGCTTCAGTCGGTTCAGCACTGCGCCCCGCCTTCAACAGATCAAATACAAGCATTCGATCATCACCCCCTTTCTTGTTTATCTTATCGGCTCACAATGCGCGAAACTTTAATCGACGTAAGTATGATTTGTGCATTCCGCCGGCCAGCTGAGGATCCGGAGGACCGCGAAAAATCGATGTATACAGGCCAACGACTTACATCGGCGCGGATCCCTGGCCGGGAAACGATCGATTTGTCTCGAAAAACTTACGTCGATTATTTCAGGCCGTCGAATCGGTGAGCCACTTCTGGATCACTCCGATCCCGCGCGGCTTCGGAGTCGCTTTCTCCTGACAGATCTTCAACGCCTTCCAGACCTGGCCGGACTTCTTTGCCATCTCCCACACTTCCGCCACTCCCGGCTCTGTGTCGTTGTAGACATCGTGAAGAATGATGAAGCCACCTGGCCGGACATAGCCAGAGTATAGATCCCAGTCAGCCAGGCATCCTTCCTCTGAGTGATCACCGTCGATGTGAAGGACATCGAGCTTGCCGTATAGCCCGGTGAAGATCTCCATTCCTTCCTGTGCTTTCTGACTCTGTGATTTTTCGGGATAGTGAACGTGGATGTGGCCTTGCGATTTCAATAGTTGTCGGACTTCCTGGAACTTCCTCGGATAGCCTTCCGGACATGACTCCGGATGTGGGAAGCTGTTCGGATCTGGATCGATCGTCAAGATGTTGAGCGGCCGTCCGATCGTCGTCGCCAGGACTCCGATCCAGAAGCCGTCCGCATTCCCGATCTCGCACACGTTCCGGATCGGCTCATCCCTGAGAAGATCTATCAGGCCAGCGAATTCCTCATGATTCTGAAGGCTCACGGCTCCCATGTTCTCGATCTTCTGTTTTCGTGTCAGGTACAGCGGCCAGGTCTTCGATGAGATCCAGGCCGGAGCGTTGAGTTCCTTCAGGATCTCGCCAGCCACATAGTCCGGATGGATCGCATCCATGCAAGGCCGACAGTCGTCTGCCTTGAAGTTGCATTTCCGCGCGTTCGGCTTATCCCAACACGGAGCGCATTGATGCTGTCCGGATCTCAGGACTCGGACATCCCCAGTCCAGGGAAGATTCTTGCGTTCACTGGAAGGACCGTACAACAGGAGAGATCTCCGGCCGACAGCGGCCGCCAGGTGAGAGAGTCCATTGTCCAGCCCGACGTACAGCCTGGAAAGCTCGAGCAATCCGCCAGCCTGGGCGATCGTGGTCCGGCCGCAAAAGTTCTCTCCGAGATCGTCCATCCACGGTTCATCGTCTGAAGGCGCGCCGACAAAGACGACCTTGACTCCGTGATCCTTCAGGATCTCACAGACGCGCTTCCAGTGCGGATACATCTTCGACTTGAAGCCAGCACACCCGACACCGATCGCCACATAATCTCGAGCCTCAGTCTCTACACGTTGCCAGGTTGACAGCATGGCGGACGGCATGACTACAGGCTTGACACCTTCAAAGATCGTCGGACCGTCCAGAGCTTGCCGCACAGCGTCCATGTTCGCTTCTACTTCATGTCGTGTCCGCCAGCCACCTTTCTTCGCCTGGCCGTGAAGTGCGTTGACGGCAACGAACATCGGACCTTTCGCCCATACGCTTCCGACGACATACTTGTAATAGGACATATCCTCCGGAGCTTTCTGGATCACCTTCCTAACCCACGGCTGAAGGTTAAGCAATTCCCGGACGTGTTCGCCTTGATGAAGGCCACGATCCCACACATCGACTTCCTGGCCGGAGATCTCCGCGAGAGCCTTGATTGCCGGGACACACATGAGAGCGTTCCCGAGTCCCGCGCCTATGCAGTACAGAGCGCGAGAGTGGCCGTCTTTGACTTCCATATCGAGCGGATGATCCATGTCCAGCATCTCTTTGAAGAATGCGCGATCGGTCTTCTTTTTGAGATCATGGAATTCTTGATGCTGTTCCTCGGCATGACTGTCTTCGAGCATCTTGTCAGCTTTCGGATTGTCGTGGTGTCGCGCGAACCACGGCTTCCATACGTTCTCCCATGTCGTCCAGTCAAAGACGACTCGATGAGCATATCGCCAGTTCACGTCACGATCGTCGGCCGGAATCGAATAGGGAGCGATCGCCTTCCCCTGGGGATTGTTCCAGGAGCGATATCTATGAAGGACACACACGAAGTCCGAACGGAGTATCCGGATGGGAACCGCAGAGAAGAAACAACGGGAGCTGATTCCTAGCTCTTGCGATCCCCATTGACCCGGATATCTATTCCATCCCCCGATCGCGTCAAGCGTTTCGGGAGTGTATGCGAAGCACGACGGATTGACGGCTTGCGTGATTCCGACCTGTTCAACAGGCGCGCGAAGAGTGTTGTCCACAAACAGGCCGACTTCACGGTGATCCTTTCTCTCAATGCCAATCTTGCCGCCGTGGTATGCGTTGCGAGGGATCTCGATATTGTCTTCGATGTCACCGCAAGACTGAGTGCATTTCTTTGTGCCATGAAACTCGCACGTCTCACCTTTCGCACAGTTGAGCGGCCCGAGAGCCGGAGTGATAACAGACGGCGAGTGCTGGATACACACGCGCGCGATATCCGCGAGAGTCCCATTGACAAGGCGATTGTGACCGTCAGAATGCAGAATGACATCCGGCTTGAAAGTCTCTCGAGCATAGTTGACTCCGATGTGTTTCGCCTGGCCGCATCCATACCGGGAATCCCCTTCCGTCTGCAAGACATGAACATCGTCTCGATCCACGAAACAGTCACAGCTTCCGTCTGTAGTCCCGTCTGAGATAACGACAAAGACAGGGACCACATCTGTCCCGGCATTCTTCCTGAATGATTGAACCGTCTTCTCAACGTCCGGCCCCTCGTTGAACGTATTGATCACGACACACACCGTCACGAACTTCCTAACGTCTTCCGCTCCCGCTTCTTTATTCATAATCTCTCCCGTTCATCCTTTCCAGAGTTTTTCCCATGCGCGTACTATATTCATGAACGCGCCCACTTTCACGACAAATTCTCCGAATTGTGATCGTGTCATGTATACAGAACCAATTTGATATCGCTTGCGATACGACCGCCCCACTGATCATAGTTGGTGGCTGTGCGCGTATTACTGGGAGACGACCTGAAGATGGTGTCATATGGAATGTCGCTTCTTTTTACAATGTAACACCACAGATATAATGTGTTCCCGACAAGATCCGCGACCCACGATTTCGGAATATCAATATAGATATCGACGGCATCCACGAAGTTCGGCAACCCACCCGACGCGATCTGTTGTTGATTAACCCATGTGAATTCCACAGATGTCGTCGGACTCATGGCTTTCATTGAGGCTCCGTCCGGATATGTGTTCGGAGATTCTGAAGGACTGAAAACCAGATATCGTGACCATGCATAAGGTGACCACGCGTAAGTCTCTGAAGGTGGACTAGTTTCGGAGCTGTGAATGATTGAGATGAAATCACCCTTTATCCTCACCGCTTTCAGCCCGAGTTTTTGTGGATCTGTGATAGGGATTTCAAGGTAACCTCCTAGAACAAAGTTGTTCATGTTAACATGATCAGTCGAATCTCTGGATTGTCTAAAACCTGGACCGTATGTTGAGAAACCTGCCAACGATGAATCTACGTTAAAATTGGCCTGTGCGTTGATCTGTACGTCTGAAAAATATCCAACAGCGGCCGCGTCCCAATCATTCACGCCTACAAAACTGGCCGCATCATTCCCGTTATATTGCAAGATGTTGTCCGGAGCGATTTCGTTTGCGGCAGAATCCACCGGCAACTGCAAGAATCCTTCACGACTCGTATTCGGATCGTGAATCCAGAATGTCACAACATCTGAATCCGCCCCACCATCCACTGTAACCTCAACCGTTTTCTTCCCGTCTACCCATCCGACATTATCTGTCGAATATGGAGTGTGATTGTCAAGAGGATCTGAATATGCGGCATCGATCTGAACTATGGATTCTGGCACATAGTCAATATCAAGCTGTCCATTCGTCGTCTTGTAGCTTTGGAAGTCCAGGTCGAACGCATTTCCGCGCGTGACTGTGGCCGGTCCAGTTACCAGAAAGCCGAAGCCGATATATACTGTGACGGTTCTCTCCCGCGTCACGATATCTGTCACGGATGTCTCCGGGACCGTTGCTGTGAGACTGACTTCCTTCGTCACTGTTTCTTCTGAGGCTCCGGCCGAGCGCGTCTGATTCCGTGTCGCCATGTATATGTTCGTCACAGTCCTTGTGATCTGTTCAAACGCATTCCGCGTTCTCTGAGTCGCTTCGATCTTCGAGACAGGTTTCATGGCGGTTCGCGTCTCGAGATTCGTCACTACGTCTTTTGTCAGACTACGATCGCGCGTCAATGTAAAATAGTTCGTCACAGTGTTGATGATCTGTTTCGTGACCTGTTTGAAGGCCGAGACGCGCCACACATTATTCCCGGCATGGAGCAATCCGGCATTCATCTTTAGTGCGGCGACAGGGACCACATTCCCATCCTTGTCCGCGATCATTATGTTTCCCATTAAGTGATCTCCCTTGTGACGGTGACGTAAGTTGTGACAGAGATCTCTCGAGTGACTGTTCCGTTCGTGACGGATCTCTCATATTCCCATTTTGAGAAGATGGTGACGAGATCTCTCGAGACAGTATGGATCAAGGTCTTCGGCCTGGCAATGAAGTTCGTCAGCGTTCCGATGAAATTCGTGACCGTGACATCGATCTTTCGAGTGACCGTCTGTTCTTTCGTGACGCTGATCATCCCGTATCGCGTCCGCTCTCTAGTAACTGTGACGATGTTTGTCACAGGCTTCTCGAATGTCACAGATTTCGAGACAGAGACTCCGCCAGAAACAGCGATCTCCACGACCGCATCGATGTCTTCAGCAATCTCGAAATGGAACTTGTCGCCGAACTGGATCAGCGAAGCCGGATATGCGACTCCGTTGCTATCAATGACCATTATCATGCTAGATCGAGCCTCACCACGCCAGGAGCTTTCTGAGTGACCGTCACAGACGAATCAAGTTCCATGACCTCACAGACTCCGCCATTGAAATCGTTTCCCCATTGATACAGGCCGATCCCGGACGTGTTGCGCTGGCCGAAGCGCACGATTGCCGGACGTGGCCCAGGCTCGGGATTCAGTGGTTCCATGATCCACAGCACTTCCGCCGCGCCGATTTCGCTGAGTTGAAGATATGTCTCACCTCTCACAGTGTCGGCACGATCAGGCTTCTTGATATATCGGCTCTCAGAATAGACTCCGTTCTCACGCGCAACCTTGCAGAACGTGACACCACTGAGCCAGCCACGACCGATCTCTCCCGGTTCCATAGCGTCCAGACAGATCCCGAAGCGGCCGAAATGCCAGTCACGCGGGACCGTCGCTTGAAGGATCGAGAAGTTCATGACAGCTTCCTCATCGACAGGAGTTCCGGTCTTCAGTTCATCGTCCTCAACAGTCTGGACTTGTATCGGCTCTGTGAGTTGAACGACATCGAACGGCTCGAATGCAACAGAATCGATATTCTCCCATTCGGCGATCATGCCAGGCTGACGGACGCTGAGAACTGTCTTCCCTCTGATCGAGAGTCCTCCGGCCGAGACATCGAGATTGATCCCGCCGCCGCCCCATGAATTGAACAGGCCCGTCGCACGTTCCGAGATCTCAGTCAGGAACTTCCCGGTGATCGCGTCACCTTTCTCGATAACAGATGGAAGGACTGGCATTTATCCGATTCCCAGTTGCAGAAAATTACTCGAGTCGTAGATGGTCGCCACATGTACTGCCTTGATTTCCATTTTAATCCTACCATCTGAAGTCGTTTTCAGTCGCTCGAGCCAGAGATATTCCCATCCACCTTTCGTCACACTTTGAACTCCGGACGTTGTTTGAATCTGAAGCGTTGCGTTCGGTGACACAAGGAACGTCCACCGCGCACGATTCTCACCCTTGCCGCGCCTGACAATCCTGGCCCCAACAAACAGGACTTCGCCTCTCGGCCATATCTTCCAGGTTGCGTTGTTCGTTGTCCCGGAGAAATCCATGATCCTGTGCCAGTACGTCGCTGTCAGCGCGAGTTCGTTCACATCGTAGTCAAGGACGAACTGTGATTTCGGAACGCGCTTGTCCACGCCGGTCACGTTCTCTCCGTCCACTCCGATGAGATCTCCGACATCATCTCCGCTCGGATAATGTTCTTGACCGAACTCAGCGCGAATGACATTCTCTGTCTCGGCCGCAACATCCCATTCGATCTCGCCGGACAGCGGTTCCTCTTTCGCCGCCAGTTCCGGACTTCGATACCTAATGATAGCACGACAGGCTCCGGCTCCAAGAAGCGGAACGATCGAGCGATCATCAACAATCAGCCCGGCTCCATATGTGTCGCCGATCTGTGGTCCAAATGCTTTCGCCACATACGGATCTTCAGTGCCATCGATCACAAAGACACGCTCAAACCATTCGTCGGCCGCGTTGTCCTTATATCCTCGAGACTCCACTTTCTCTGCTGTTGTGATTGCCATGTTCTATCCCTCTATTTATTGAGCTATCGCACCCGAAGGCGTTTTCCCGTCAATGCTTGACAGGAGATTGACCATCTCGTTCTGTGCGTTTAACTGTTGATTGAAGACTCCCATGCCAGCCATGCCGCCGACCGCTCTTGCGCTGAATGTTCCAGCCGTTGCAATGTCGTCACCGGCCCCGCCCAGGCCATCAGCCGTATCTCTCGGCTTTCCGGCCGAAGCCATGATGTCTCCGAGTCTACGCTTGAGATCCGCGAGTGCCTGAATGCCTTCCGATCCCACGATGTCCTCAAATAGATTGCCAACGATGTCCGCGAACAAGACCTGGATTTCCTCGGCTGATTTACCGGCAATAGTCTTCAGCGTCCCGAACGCTTTGACAAGGCGATCTCTCATCTTGTCCATGACTTGTCTTTCAGGCACAAGTATCTTGTCCCATGTCTCAGCCGCATCCGTAGCCATATGCCTCATGTTGATCGCCAGGAGCCGCAAATCTTCGGCCATTCGCTTTCCAAGAAAGCTCAGATTGCCAGCGTCAATCAAGGAATTCATGCTGTTGACGATCTTGTGGGACATACGGATCATCATTATCGAGATCTCTTGCAGAAGCCGCATGGCCGAAATCTTGACCGCCTGGATGAAGATCCTCAACCCGCCGAGCATTACGTTCATTCCAGCATTCCAGATCGGAGTCAACAACGTCCACACCTTGCCGATCACTTGCATCCACTGACCGATAGTCCGGCCGCCGATCGCAAAGTCACCGACGAACTGTCGCCACTTTGC
>SDBT01008792.1_pt1 | contig 16450 bp, 19 predicted proteins | sample 2277101 | NCBI WGS metagenome assembly SDBT01 (sample SAMN10404973, study PRJNA504765) | marine sediment metagenome | isolation source: marine sediment core GS10_PC15, 103 cmbsf | place: Arctic Ocean: Southern Knipovich Ridge | collected 2010 | reverse complement strand
ATATTCTTCTTTAATACTACTTATATTATTTATAATATCTTTACCTATATCATAAATATCAGTATTAATGATTTTGTTTGGTACAAACAAAGGAATTGTTTGTGTATACCAACCAAAATCCGATAAAATATTTTCATTATTATAAGTAAAGATATCCATTTTTATTAGTGAAAAAATGATAATATTATCATTTTATAAAAATACCAGTTCTAAGAAAGGGATTTATATTTAGGTTTAATTAAAAAATCTGAATGGATATATATTATTTATTATTAAATACTATATTTTAATTACATTTTTTACTTTCTATATATTATATTAGCTGCCATATTAATTAACTGAACTAACTCTATGTCTGTGTTAGGATTTTTATCTGGATGATATTTTAGCAACCATCTACGCCAATCTTGTACGTTGTATATATTATACTTAGCAAGTAATTCTTTAGGAGATAAATTAGCTTGTTCTTGTTTCTTTCGTCTTTGTTCTTGTTGTTTATCCCATTTCCCCTGTTCTCGTTCTCGTTCTTGTTCTCGTTCTCCTCGTCTATATTTCTCTCTCTCCTTCTCCCATCCAGTCTTATCTCTACCTCTTTTTCTTTTAAGATACTCTTCGTATTTCTTTCTAAATCTACGAATATATATACTTTCAAAAAGTATTTTATTATCATCCATATCTACTAAACGAAATATATCTTCAAATGAAAAGGTTGATATTTTTGTTTTTATGTTACCTTTCATTATCTCAGAGATTATTTTATTCTTTAAATGGTGTTTTTCTAATATAGCTTGTTCTATCATTGTTCCTGAAGTTAAATATATCACATATATCATTTTAGCTTCTTGTCCTATTCTATATATTCTATATTTTGCTTGATCAGTTTTTCCACTATTCCACCAAAGACCAGCTAGCATTACTACACTAGCTTTTTGTAGATTAAGTCCATTAGCACCTATAGAATATGTTAATAATAATATACCATTCTTTGTATCTGAAAAATTATTCACCACTTCTAATCTACGTATAGTTTTCATCTTAGAAGTGATGGTAATTATTTCACGATCTGTGTTTTTCTCTAGATATGCTTTAATAGCATTTAGAGATTCTCTAAAAGAAGTAAATATAACTATTTTCTCATTAGGATACTTAGTGGTCTCTTTGTGTATATTTTTTATACGAGTACTCTCTTCTTCACCATTCATCCACTCATATAATTTGAAAGTCTTCATCTCTTCCATTAACATTTTCAGTACCTCTTTATTTTTCCTTTCCGTACCTTCTTCTTTATAATAGATCTTTTTTAAGGTTTGTCTTGGAATAACTAGTGACATTCTAATATATGTTATCATAGATAACATTCCTCCTCTTATTTCCACCGCTTCAGTATGTCTTCCTTCTTTTATTAGTTTTTTATTCAATAAATATAATCGTTTGAATATAGTACTTAACATATAATAGAACTTAGATTCATTTTCAGTCAGTATATTACAACTAACATAATCATTTACTTTAGGAGGTACAAAAGCAGTATTGACTTTTCTAATTACCATACTTTTTTCTAATCCTTTAAATGTACCTATTTTATGTCCTAACCAATCTACTTTCGGAATCCATGTTTTACCCCCTCTTAGATATTTTTTAGTATCTAACATACATCGTGGTGTATCAGGCAAATCTAAAAGACAAAAATATCCTAGTATTCTTTTAGCTACTGGTTCTTCAATTATAGTACCTGAACATAACCAAGTGTGTTCAGCTACAAGACACATCAAAGCTTGACAACTCTTTGTTTCTACATTAGTATATCCTTGTACTTCATCAACATGTAAACTCTTTAGTTTTTGAGAAAATAACAATTCTACTCCTTTTTTTTCTTTAAGAATAGGATTTTTAGAAGGTAGATAGAATTTCATAGGAGTACAAAATACAGGAGAATACTTTTTAGTACAAATTAAAGATAAATCTCTCTTAGTATATACACTAGTAAGCATACCAGGAGTAGTGATAACTATTTTAGTAGTAGATTTAGGAACCCATTCCTTGACTTTGCAGAATTCACTATGAAGTACTTCATATTTCATCCATGGATATATTTCATCTAATTCTGAAATCCAAATACCAATAAGACTTTTGGCACAAACTATTAAAGAAATACCACCATCTTTATTATATAAATGAGCTAATACAAGTGACATTCTTGTTTTTCCATAACCCATAACACAGTAGAGACCACCAGATCCTAAAGCTAGACATTCTTTGATTACTTGTTTCTGATTATCACGAAGTTTATCTATTGGATCTGGTAGCGGAGCAGGTGTATTAGATACTATATTTTTACGGCGTCTTATAATTCTTTTTTTACTTTTCATAATTAACGAATAATATAATACTTTTTTCGGTTAGTTATATTATTATCGTTCGTTTTTTTTATGAAGTATAAAAATTTATTTAAATTCAATATCATATCCAGTATATCGAATAGTAGTAATTATTTTTTCTACTATAAATTTCCAATATTTAGGTTTAAATATATTATATCTTTTAGAAAAAACATATTGATACTGATAATTATTATAACAGATTTTAATATCCTCAGTGAAATTTATACTAATAATTTTATTTTTTAATTCTTCATATAGTCTTAATTTTATTTTAGGGACTATTTTTAAAAATAATGAAGGTGTTTGATTATTAACGGGGGAACCATCAGGTAAGCTAAAAGATATTACACCTGATTTACTTACTTTTCCATTTTTAAACCAAGTCATTTCATTAATTGTGAGTTTTATTGGATGTGAAAACCAAAAATCATTATCGATAATACTTTGTGCAACAGGACTAAGAGTTTTACCATATAATTTATCTAATATTATATCATATGCTAATAGTTTCAATGAATTTTTAGTAATTATCTCATAGACTTCAGTATTATTCCAATCACATAAATGTTTTAGATGTTTATCCATTATATATTTTTAGTAGTATTATTAATATGTAATAATATTTCATAATATTACTAAGTTTTCATAATACTAATAAATTACGAATTTTTTAGTATTATGAAAACTGATTAAATGAAATGAGATAATTAGTAATTTTTAAAAAATCTCATATAATTATACTAGATTAATTTTTTTGGTAATTTCATAAAAACAATGAAATTAAATTATAAGAAAAAAATCTTGAAAATAATGGATCTTGCTATTGATAATTACCGACTTGAATTTGTTCCAGAAATTTATGAACTTTGTAAAGAAGAAATTGTAAGATATACAGGTAATGATTTGTCTAAGTTAATCATAAGAGCATGTCTAAATTATTCTAATTGTTTTTGTGAAAATGTTTTTCCTAGTAAAATGTCAACGGAACTTCAAGGATATTTACATTATTTTAAAGAGAGTGAAGATTATTGTATGTGTTGCAACAGTAATGATTGTACTGCAAAAAAGAACATAAAGAAAATATATGAAAATACTATTTCAGCATCTGATTCTTTAATAGAAAGGAATAAAAAAGCTGAAAATGTTTTCAAAAAATATGCATCGCCGGAAAAGGATTGGTTTAAGTGTTTTGAAGTACAAACATGTAAGAGTTTTGGATATATTAAATTTAATGAATTGACTGATAAAGATGTATTAGAGTTAATTAAAGCAAGAAAGAATTTTGTTTTTACTGATGATTATGATTTTGATTATACCAAGTCATAATCACTAGATTTCCAAAAGCCTGTATTTTTTATACTATTTTTTAGTATAAATATTATTAGCAATTTAACATATGACTAAGAATATCAAAAGCTACTTTAGCGGTATTAAATCCATCATTACTATACAGAGTAAAATCAATATTAACACGATATGACATTTTTAGAAGATATTTTAAATGTGGATAATATGATTTAATTTTATTAGAGTATGTAGAAACAATAATATAAACTATGAATAAATAAAACTCAATATTCTATATCTATTTAATTTTTTCTCTCCACTACCAATAAGTAGAATATTAATTTTATTTTTATATAAAATCATTATGTTTTGTGATATGGTATAAAAAACATATCACTTTATTATTAAAATTACATTATGGCTTTTAATTATATAAAACATCAAGTACAATGGTATAAAGCATTGTACTTTGCTAGAGAATATGAGTTATCAAATTTAGACTATAAGCATAATCCAGATATTAAAACATTTAATATTACAATAGAAAAACAATTAGAATTAGAAAAAACACTCTATGATCTTGAAAAAGAATACAAATATGAGTTAGGAGTTAGACCTTTAACTTCCGAATTATATTCGGATTGTATACTTGTATTTACACGATCACGATATAATAGACCATGTACTCAATTAGTTAAAATATTTAAAGAAGGAGTAACTAAAAATGTATAATTCCTTATAAGGTTAAATACTCTAAAATAAATAAAAAATTATACTTTAAATAAAGTATAATAATTAGTAAGAATTTATTTAAATCTAAAACCACGTTATAGGATCTGACGATTTAGGATTAAAATCTAAAGGAAAAGCCATAATAGCTAAATTTACACATTTATTTAATGACTTTAATATATTTATAATACCACACATATCAGATTGTTTATAAACTTCATTTTTAGCATCCATAATATATTTTTTTTTCAGCTTGAGTTATTTCCAACTTTAATAGTGATTCAAACGCCAAAATAATAGATGTAAAAACACCGTGAACTGTAGTTGGATCCGTATCTTTATAACCAAAAGATAAACAAACGAATACTATATTTTTAGGTATAGTAAGTTACACATTTTTTTTAATTAAAACGTTTAATAATGATTCATTTTATATAAACTTACTAATAACTAATAAGAATTTATTTAGTTTCTTTCTTCCATGGATAATTAGTGGTAGTTAATAACGTATATAATACCAACTCATGACCAAATGGTTTACTATCATCTAAATAATGCTTTTTTAAACTTTTAATAATTGGATAAGCATCATATCCAATTATATTAAGATTATATCCATCATCAATCTTTTTAACTAAATTGATATAATCATCTGTTTTTTTAGCTAGTTGCTCATAATAGCGACAATAATATTTTCTTGATTCAATATAGGTACATCTCTTTTCTTTACCATTTTTCTTTTTCCATACTGAAAATAGAGGTATATTTTTATTTTTAGTAGCAGTTTTTTTATGCCTGTGAGGTATAGGATCAAGATACATTTCTTTCTGTGTTTTATAAAATGATGGTTTAGGATTTTTATCCTCATCTACTTCGTCTGGAAAGCATTTATTACCTTGATGAAAATTTTCAATGTTTTTAGAGTCTGGTAACTCTGGTTGATTATGTATTACTGGACCAAGTCTCATTGGGGAGAGACTACAACATCCAAAACCATCTTTTCTATTCTGATGCTTATTGTTAGGAAAAACATTAAGATATCCTGATTTAGACTCAAATCCTTTAAACATTAAAAGTCTGGAACATATTACTTTTCCTTTAATTCCTTTTTTTTTATTAATTTTAGCTACTCTATCTACTTCCGTATTATGGTCTTTTATTCTTTTTAATGCTTTCTTTTTAGCATCAGGATCTTTTGGAAGATCAATCCTATTATCTTTTTTACTATGAAGTCCACATCTTAAAAAAGAGGTAGATTTAATACAATAATAAGCTCTATTACGACATGGTTTACCATTGCGATAATTACCTTGACACATAAATTCTCCATAATAAGCTAATTTTGACATTTTAAAAAATATGAAATATTAGTCTTTTATTTTGATGATATATTATTAATATTCTATTTTATATTATATTTTTGATAAGATTTAATTATTATATCTAATACTTTTAAATCTGGAATATTAGATAATGATATATTAGGACTAGTAGCTAATAATTTTACCACTGATGTATGACCATTAGTTGAAGCCCATTGAATAGCATAATTATCATCATTATTAGGATCGACTCCTCTTTTTACTGGTAGATCCAGTAATAATTTTACTACTGCTTCGTGACCATATTTTGAAGCCAATCTAATAGCATAATTATCATTAGCACTAGGATCTATTCCTCTTTTTACTGGTGGATCCAGTAATAATTTTACTACTGACGTATGGCCATTTATTGAAGCCCATTCAATAGCCCAATTACCAATAGAACTAGGATCGACTCCTCTTTCTAATGGTAAATCTAGTAATAATTTTACTACTAATGCGTGTCCATTTTTTGAAGCAAATCTAATAGCCCAATTATTATCAGCACTAGGATCTATTCCTCTTTCTAATGGTAGTGTTAATAATAATTTTACCACTGACGTGTGACCACGAAATGAAGCCCATCTAATAGTATAATTATCTTAATCACTGGGATCTACTCCTCTTTCTAATGGTAAATCTAGTAATAATTTTACCACTGACGTGTAACCATTCGCTGAAGTATGTTTAATAGTGAAATTATTATCAGAACTAGGATTTACTCCTCTTTCTAATCCTAGTTCTGATAATAATTTCACTATTTCATAGAAACCATTTATTGAAGCCGATTCAATAGCCCAATTATTATCAACACTAGGATCTACGCCTCTTTCTATTGGTAGATCTAATAATAATTTCACCACTGACGTATAGCCATTTTCCGAAGCTTTTCTAATAGCCCAATTATTATCTAGACTAGGATCTATTTTATTAAGATATTTCTTTAGTAATTGGTATTTATTACCTGAAATGATAGCTTTAAATACTACTTCAGGATCAATATTAACATTTTTAAGTACTATATTAAAATCAGCATCAGAGAGTTTTAGTAGTAACTTATAATCATCAAAATTATAGTGTAACAATACTGCCTTATATAATTTTTTATTAGTTTTAGCTAAATTGAAGATATCTTCCTGTTCAATACTTTTTATAATATTACCTAAAACATCAATAGAAAATCTATTAAAGTTCATTTTATATTTTAAAATAATAAAATAAAATAAAATGATTATCTGTGATAGTAAAATAATAATTACAGTTGGTAGTACCAACTTAATAGACTCCAAAATAAAAATAATTAAGTCATATTCATACGCTTTGATTGGACCTAATGGATGTGGAAAAACTACTATTCTAAAATGGATAAAAAGAAAATTATCTTCTACTATTCGTATTGGATATATTGAACAAGATATTATCACTTTAAAAACTAATAAAACTGTTTTAGAATATTTAATCAGTACTGATACATATCGTAAAGATTTATTAAATCAAAAAACTGTTATTGAAAAATTATTATACGATGATAGTGATATAATAGATAATAAATTAGAAGAATTAGATAGTGATGATATTCAAAGATATTCTGATCAATTAAGAGATATAGATGAAGAATTACGTAATATTAAATCTTACTCTGCTGAAAATGAAGCTAAAAAAATATTAATAGGATTAGAATTTGATTTAAAAGCGTTAGCTAATGAATTAAGTGGTGGATGGTTAATGAGATTACAATTGGCTAGTTTATTATATTTAAATTCAGATTTGATTCTATTAGATGAACCTACCAATCATTTAGATTTTAATACTATTCAGTGGTTAATAGAATATTTAAACATGAAAAAAATCTCTGCAGTAATTATTTCACATGATCAATACTTTTTAAATCAAGTGTGTAATCGATGGATTACTATATTAGATAAAAAAATAATACAAACTAAAACTCTAAAGTTTAGTGATGTTATCAAACCTAAAAAATCGATATTCAATTTTAATGATAATATTAAGTATGGCTATTTTAAAATAGAATTACATAATGTAGGATTTGGATATGAAACTGAATTATTTTCAGATATTGATTTATGTATTGATTATAAATCTAAAATAGGTATTGTTGGAGCTAATGGTTCTGGTAAATCTACTTTACTTAAATTAATAAGCGGAGAGATTAAACCAACAACAGGAGAAATTAATATTAATCGTAAATTAAATATTTTTAGATTGTCACAAATATTTGAAGCTAACTCAAATCTTAATAGTATTGAGTTTCTTAAGAAATTTACTAAAAAATCTAAGATTAGAAATATATTAGGAAGATCAGGATTAAAAGGAAAACAACACACCATTAAAATATCAGATCTTAGTGGAGGACAGAAAGCAAAATTAATGATAGCAAAAATAATAGCTATTAAACCATCAATATTACTATTAGATGAACCTACTAATCATTTAGATTTAGAAGGAATACATATATTAATTTTAGCTCTTAAACAATTCAATGGTGGAATCGTTGTAGTTAGTCATAACCAGTATATCATCAATGAGGTATGTAATGAAATTTATGAATTAAAAAATAAAAAAATGAATTTACATTATATATTGTAGTATAAAATAATATATATAAAATGGCGTCATCTAAAACTTCAAATTTATTAAATGTTTCTCCTGAGATAATAAGGGTTATATTTTTAGATCTTTCACCGCAAGAAATCATTATTATGTGTAATGTAAATAAATATTTTAAAGAAAAGATATGTAATGATTATTTCTGGAAGTTATATATTGATAAAAATTAGGAAGATCCTCATGAAGCATTATTAGATGCTATATATTATGGAAATGATATAAATATAATTCATATTTTACTTAATAACATAGAAACTGACAATAACGAGTTATTTGAGGCAGCTTTAGAAGCGGAAAATATTGATGTTATTAAATTGTTACTTAGAGATAAAAAAATAAATCCTAATAAACTTTTAATGGTTGCATTATTACCAATACTAAAAATTTTATTAAAAGATGAAAGAATAAATTCAAACTCAATTGATGACGCCATTCTATATTATTCAGATATTAGGAATGAAGATTTAGTTTTTTATTTAATTAAAGATAAAAGAGGAAATTCAGAAATATGGTTAAATGAAGTAACTAATTTAATGCTTAAAACAGGACATATTGAAGCGATTAAATTTTTGATTAAAGAATTTAAAATTAAAATCGGAGTTCAAGAAGTTATTAAAGCTTTAAAACGTAGACACGTCGAGTTAGTTAAAATGTTACTTGATGATAATGTAATAGTTAATAATATAGAAAACTATCTTTAGAAAAAGATATTAGTTATAAAATTGTTGATATTAAAGAAGTTTATGTAGGTGTTATTATTGATACTAATTGGTAATACAGTAAGTGTTTTTAAAAAATAAAAAGATGCGAATATAAAGATAAAATATTTAATTTAGAGTTTAAAAAATAGATTGGATTTTAGTATTGATAACAAAATGAAGTGATTTTTAATTTTTAATGAAAAAATGTCTAAATTAACTATTGGTAATAATTTTGATAAAATTTGTAGTTCTAATTTAAGTCTTTCTTTAAAACAATATATTGCTAATCTTACCTTTAACTTTAAAAATAGGATTAATGATGAGTTTAAAAAAGCAGAATATTTATCAAAATTTTTCCCAGAACAAGACCGAGAATCATTTATATCTTTTATTGAAGAACAGAAAAAGATTTCAATTGAAAGATATTTTGATTTAGATAACTATTTAGTAAATCCTATTTCAGCTTTAAAAGAATATATTAAATTATATATTAAAAGAAAAACAAATCATACTACTAAACGTATTATTGAAAAATGGATAATGCTTGTTGATTCTAAATGTAAGACTAGAGGACATTGTTTAGGGAATGGTTTTATATTTAGTTATAATTATAATTCAAAATCTAACGGAGAATATCAAACTTTTGATAAAAAACTAATTGATGATTTAACTCCAAGTTGGGAAGTATATTTATCAGTATATTCAACGGATGCGTATATACTCATCAGGTTAAAACGTGGTTTGTGGAATTGTGGATAAATAAATATATATTGTATAATATATATTTTTTAATATTATTGATTATAAAATAATATCACTAAAAAACATATTAGTGATATTATAATGAAATTAACATATAATCAATTTCGTTCTAAATTAAAAGGATCTGGGTATTCTATATCTCAAGTCGCTTTAATATGGAAACAGTATCCAGAGATTATATCTGATAACGAATTAAATAAAAGAATATTGAATAATTTTAATTTCAACTCCGTAATTATTAGAGGCAAAATTAGTAATATTGACGAAGGTATAAATACTAATGAAGATACTACTGATGAAGGTATAAATACTAACGAAGATATAAATACTAACGAAGATATAAATACTAACGAAGATATAAAAGAAATAGAAAAGGATATAAAAGAGATAAATAAAATAAAAGAGATACAAAAATATGGTCCAGCCATTACTATATTAGGCGAAGGTATATATGGTAGAGTTAGTCTTCATATATTAGGAAAAAAACAATATGCTATTAAAGAAATAAATTATATCGATGACGACATACATGGTTATAGTATAATAGAATTAGCTATAATACAACGAATGAATCATCATAATATATTAAAATTGATAAATTATGAAATATCTGATGATTTAAAAAAATTGTATCTTATTACTAATGTTATGGAGTATGGTAATCTCCATACTTATATAACTTCACATGAGAATAAAAGACTTAAGAAATTAGTATATCAGCTATTATGTGGAGTAGCATATCTACATTCTTTGGATATTATGCATAGAGATCTTAAACCTCAAAATATATTTTTAGATAAAGATTATACATTAAAAATAGGAGATTTTGGCCAATCTATCGCTTTGTCTTGTGTTGATCCAGAACATAAAGAAATACAAGTAGCAACTCCAATATATAGACCACCTGAATTATTATATGGTGGTTATCGATATGGATTAAGTTTAGATATGTGGTCTGTAGGTGTTATCATATTTGAAATGATTACTAATAAGATTATGTTTAATGGATCAGATGAAGAAAATATAAGGAAAATAATAGAATTTAGATTAGGTAGTCCTAATGAATTAGTTTGGTCAGGAATTTCTAAATATCCTCACTATGTAGAAACTAATACTAATAAACCAACTAACAAAATAACAAAAAAATATATTAATGATAATATAAAAACTAATACAGAAGCTCAGGTATGGTTTGATATAATTATGAGTTTAGTAAAATATGATCCTTCCAAACGTGCTACAGCATTACAAACACTTCAAAATCCTATTTTTGATAAAGTTAGAGATAAAAAATTAGAAGCTACACATTACTCTTGTTTAGAGAATCTCTATCTAGTAGAAAAACCAATAAATTTTACTTTAGATAAACAAATAGATCTAAACTATAGAATGAAATATATAGTTATAGATTGGTTATTTGGTGTTAAACTTAAATTTAGATTAAAACTTAGAACATATTATATCGCTCTCTATCTCCACGATTCCTTAGATTTTTCTATCGATAGAGAAGATTATCAATTGTTTAGTGCATCTTGTTTATACTTGGCTTCAAATTACAATGAATTATTTCCACCAGAAATAAATGATTTTATATATATAACTGCTAATTCATATAGTAAAAAACAGTTTTTCAGTATGAGCAATACCATCTTAAAAAGTATTAATTTTAAGATGGTATTCTCGACTTGTTATGATTTCCATATTCAATATGGAGAATTTTATAATAATGAAATAAATAAACTTTCAAAAAATTTATTACTATTTGTTTCTACACTTCCAGATAAGTTATATCAAACTAAACCAGACCAGGTAGCTTTAATGACTATTATGATGGCTTGTATGTATTATGGTGAAAAATTTAAGCATATGTCTAAAGTGACAAATAAATCAATACAGGATAAATTATTTTGTATTGATATAAAGGCAAATCTATTACCATCAGCAAAATTAATGTTTAAACGTGATATTGGTATTGATGTTAATACGGTTATTGATGAGTTATGTAAAAATGAATTATTAGTATAAAATGATATTGAATCTTACTTTATATTATAAAAAATAAGATGAATACGATAAAATTTTATAATATAAAAGAAAAATGGGGTGAGTTTTCTAATTTCTATCCTTCGCCGATTATTATAAATGGTATTACTGGAGCTACGTTTGAACATTATTATCAAGCAGCAAAATTTATAGGTGTTAGTTTAGAATATTCTAAACTAATATTAAAACAAAACACACCTAATAAAGCCAAAATATTGGCTAGTCAAAAAATTAGTGGTGGTTATAAATGGAGAACAGATTTAAATGTTTTTATTAAATTATATTTAGATCAAGGTATAAGAATAAGGAATGATTGGGAAAATGTTAAAGATAATATTATGAGAAAAATAGTATATATTAAATTTTCTAACCAAAAATTAAAAAACGTACTACTTAGTACTGGAGGATATGCAATATCAGAACATACTACTAGAGATTTTTATTGGGGTGATGGTGGTAACGGTAATGGTAAAAATATGCTGGGTAAAATATTAGTTGAGACTAGATCATTGTTAAGTGGTAATTATCCAAAAGCTCCTACTAATACTTCAAATTGGATAATACCTGATATATTACTAGCTTCTGATTATCCTAGTAAACATGATGAAGACTTTAAGATATATTGTAATACTGGAATTGATACTTTTATTAATCTAATGACTAGAGAAGATATTAACAATTCTACAGATAATTATGAATGTAAACCATATGATTATGATAACCAGAGAAAAATGATATCAAATAAAAATGGAATAACTCTTTGTTGGTGTCCAATTCCGGATTGTAAAGTAACAGATGATACTAAAGTACTAAAATTAGTTAAAATGATTATTTCATGGTTAGGATTAGGTAAAAAAATATTAATACATTGTTTAGGAGGAAAAGGAAGAACTGGTACTATTTTAGGAATAGTATTAGCTTATATGTATAATATTAGTTACGATAAAGTATTAATTACACTTGCCGAATCTTTTAAAACTCGTATAACTAAAGGAAAATGCCCAAGAATGCCTCAAACTAGAATTCAAAGAGCACAGATTAAAAGAATAATAAGTCTATATTCATCGGAAATATAAATTAAAGTAATAATACCAGAGTTATTACTGTAAAACGAATACACTATTTTTGTTAATAACAAAAATAAATATGAACTCTTTAAAATTAAAAGCATTATATTCTGTTTTAGAATCATTAACAGATGATGAATCGGTTGAAGTATATAATTACTTTGATAAAAATCGTTATATACTTCAAGAAAGAGTAGCACAAAAAATAAAGAAAAGATTTTCGATGGTAGCTCATAAAGATTGGAAATGTTGTGTAGATAGTGCTTATGGAGAATGTAATGATGAAATTAAAATAACACATTCAAATAATAATGATTTCATTCTCGTGTATATAGAAAATATATATTATAAAAATATAGACTACTTTATTATGCAATTATATAGTTATCATTCAAGTATGAAACATCTGTTTGTATATAAAGACGTTTTTGAATATTTATTAGGACTTGGTAGTAAAGATATTAATATAGATATTATATTAAAAATGATAGATTCGAGAACAAAATTGACACTTAAAGAATTTAAAAGAAAATTGAATACTCAGATATAGAAAGTAAAAATGAGTCTAAGAGTTATTATTTTTTAGCAAAATAATAATATAAAGTAGTATATACTACTACTTCAATGTTCTGGTGGTGAATATATAGTTAGTATTTTTAGTACATCTTTTCCATTATTAGCTAGATAATGTTCTACTGTTGGATTGACAGTAGATGATTCTCCTTTCTTTAAAATTAAAACATCACCTAGAGTTTCTAATTTCGCTTCTCCTGAAATAACTAAAAAGAACTGTGAACCGTTGTGTTTTTCTTTTGGAATAAATTCCCCTAGTTTAAGACTCATTTCTACTATTTGAAGATCTTTAGTAGTAGTTATTACATTTCGATACTTTTTATTATCAGTAATTGATTTTATAAGATCTGTTTTATATGGTATATACTTCCATCTTAATAAATAAGAATTATAACCAAATTTTTCAGTTAAAATAGTAAGATATCTTTTTTCTTGTTCATTTATATTTCGTTTACGACTTAATATCCATAATACACCCAAAGAATTACCAACAATTGAATAATTATCATAATCAGTATAATGAATCCAATAATTTATTTTTATATTATTATTAGTAAGACTAATAGAAAGTTTCCCCGATGATACTATAGTACCTATACCTTTTATTTGTTTATTGTCACCATTAGAAATATGGTGAGTATCAGTAATAAATATTTTTTTTAACACTTCATCCCATGTCCATTTTTGTGATGCCCATGAACTTCTATTATTATTATTAGTAAGAACTCCATGACCATACCAAACCCCTTGATATTTTTTAGGATCAAAATCAGTAACCGTTTTTTCGGAAATTATAGGATAAGAGCTAGTATTAGATCCCATTTTAAAATATAAATTTTTATTATATTTTTATTATAAATTTTTATTATATTTTTATTATATTTTAATATTTTTTAGTCAATTTTAAATATTGTATAAGTTTAATTCTAGCTTCGACATTAGAAATAGAGTAAAACTCATCTAGTATTTGTTTATTAAACAATTTTTCTATATATTTGCTTAATTTCATATCGATCACATTAGATCTATTAGATTTCTCTTTGATATTATCAGTGGAGTTTTCATTTTGATCAATACTATTCATTTTATATTATCATCAAAAATGCTTTTTCATTTTTTAATATACCATGGCATGAATTACAAATATAATGCCATATTTATTATATTTAACACTGATTTTTTCAACGGAACCTTTTTTATCAACCGGGAAAGAATCGTAAAGAACTTTAGAACATAGTTCTAACAATGTTAATACTGTTATATCTTTTGGTTTACTATACATAACATGAGTTCTCTCTTCGACATTAATTTCTATATCTTTTTCATATATATAAAAACGTAATGGTGAATATATTTGTAAAAATTCACCATGAAGTATAATTTTATCTCTTAATTTATACCATTTTTTATACAAAACATCTCCATTTTCAAAAACATCTTCCATATCATCAATATTTTCAATATATTCACCTGATTCATTTTCAGCAAATTCAAACTCGTCTACATCACTAGAAGGTTTAATAGTTACTTGTCTAAGATAATCATTTAAGTCGTTTAAAACGGATTTATTAAGATTATTAACAAGAGTCATTTTTTAGTATAATATTTTATTATAATTCGTTTGACAGTTTTATATACTAAAAAATATTTTATCCAAACATTGAAACATAAATAAAATGAATAAGTATTATATTCTTAAAAACAAAAAACGACTTATTACTTATTAATCCTAACAAATCCATCTATTTCTTAAAATGTCTACTCATAAAATTATATTTGTAGGTGATGCTAATGTTGGTAAAACGACTTATATTACTAAAATACGTAATAATCAATTTGATTATAAATATTTAGCTACTATGGCAGTAGAAGTACATCAACTAAAAGTAGGTGTAGGTAACGACTACTGGAATATCTGGGATTGTGCTGGTGATGATCAATTAAAAGGGTTTAGTAATGAATATTATTCACAAGCTAAAGGAGCATTAATATTTTGTGATATTACTAATATAAAATCGATAATTAATTTATATTCGTGGGTAAAGAAAATTAGGAAAATAGTAAATAACATCCATATTGTTATTGTAGCAACACATTGTGATGAGCATGATATTAATAACCCATTAGATAAAAATGTTAAGACGCTAAATAAATTAAGTAAATCACTTAATATAAAAATTGTAATTATCTCTTCTCTTGATAATACTAATCTATATTTACCTATAACATGCTAAAAAAGAAATTATATTAATAAGTAAAATAATATAGTAGATAATAAAAAAATAGTAATAAATAAGTAAAAATAGGTAATTTCTTAAGAAAACGAAGTCTTTTTTTTAGTAAAATAAAAAAAAGTGAAAGTTTGTCTAAAACTATTAAAATCTTGAATAATAATATCTAAAACAAATTTCTTTAAAATGGGCAGTTGTTGGTATATAACAGTTTGTGGAGAAACATTCTACATTGGCAAATCATCATACGGTTGTATGTTTACAGCTAATATTTTTGGTTGGCGTGATCTTGTAATACATTTAAATAAATATGCAAAAAGATTTTTTGCAGACATTCTATTGTTATGTAATATGTGTAATATAGCGAAAAATACAAGCGAAAAGTGGGATGGTTTAGGTTTTAATAAAAAAAATGTAAGAAAAACATATAATCGTATTTTTAATTTAATTCGTAAATATAATGGATTTGCTAAAGATGAGGATGGTATTGATTTAGAGTTAGATTTTGTATATAAAAGACTATTTTTAACTGAATATTCGCCAGATCAACCTCTTAATTATTCTCAATACAAACCTTTTAGTGTTAAATATTTTGATTATGACGATGACGATTATAATTTAACAGGAAATAGTGTTTTGTACGATAAATATACAGAATATAAAGATTGTTATAGATATAAAAAT
>SDBT01008791.1_pt1 | contig 16451 bp, 10 predicted proteins | sample 2277101 | NCBI WGS metagenome assembly SDBT01 (sample SAMN10404973, study PRJNA504765) | marine sediment metagenome | isolation source: marine sediment core GS10_PC15, 103 cmbsf | place: Arctic Ocean: Southern Knipovich Ridge | collected 2010 | reverse complement strand
CCGGCAATCCTTTACGGCCGCCGCGCAGGTCCGATTTGTCCTGGAAAATCGGACTGGCGATACGAACTGAGGCTAGTTCGGTTAAACTCCCACTGCATTGTGCCACCAGGCGGTGAGTAAAAAGCCCCCCTGCCACCAACTGGTATACATTGCATCTGTAATAACCCCCTTAAATTCTTTGGCCTGAAGATCGGTAGCCATATATTCACCGACCAGCGAATTCATTTTAGTAACCAAAGGATCGATATTGGGGTTGAGGGGATCGATAAAAGGCGGAACAAATATTCGGGCTCCGCTGTTACCCATTTGATGCATATCAAGGTAAACCTGGGGAAACCAGTCTTTATACATCAATTTAGTAAATAACCGGGACTCAACCTGGGTCAGCATAAATGCGTCCCGGTTGTTGTCATGTCCCGTATACAGATGATATAACCAGGGCATTCTGTTTGCTTCATGAGGAGTCTCAAGGTATTTATCATACCAATCTTTCACCATAATCAGGCCATCGGGATTAAAAGAAGGGATCAACAGAAAAATAACATCATCGAGAATTTTTTTAGCCCGGGGATCTTTTTCGGTAATTAAACTGTGAACAAGGCCAGGAGCCATCAGTGCGGCGCCAACCTCGGTGGCATGGATACTGCAGGTGATAAGCACTACGGTTTTGCCCGCCGCGACCAAACCTTTGGCCCGGTCTGCCGATACACCGCCCATTGCCAATTGACGGGACATTGCCCGGTATTCGCCTAATTTGGCCATGTTTTCTTCGGAAGTAACGATGGCTAAAATAAATGGATTTCCCTGGGTAGATTTTCCTAATTCCTCAACACGGACCCGGTCGGATTGACTGTCGAGGAGGCGGTAATACTCAACAAATTGCGGCCAGCCGGCCAGTTTAAAATCACTGCCTAATTTAAATCCGAAAAATGATTCGGGATCGGTGATGGATTGACCGAAGAGAACGGATACAGATAGTAGAACAGTAAGAAGTGAGATTAGAATTTTATGTTTCATTTTGACCTCCTCAGGTAAAATCAAATATTAAAAATCAAATAGCAAAATTACATATTAAAATGTAAAATGTAAAACGTGAGATGATTTCTCCATTTATAATTTTAATTTGTCATGTGCCCTCCCGACCATTTTTTTGTCGGGCGTTGCCTGGCCTCTGTCGGGTGTTGCCCGTATTAAAGCGCCGCAGGGCAAGCAGATACTTGCAGTGTCACTCTGAGTGAAACGAAGAGTCTATCTTCAAGCTAATTCGAAGTAGATTCTTCTCTGCATCACAACTGAAAACCGTCGTGATTTCGATCTGAATGACAATTATTGCGTAGTGAGAGCAGCAGTGTCATCCAGCCTGCCCGGTCGATCGCTGACGGGAAGGGATCTTTTTTGTAATCTACAACAGCCGGCCTAACTTCCCGGCGCAGTTTCATCATCGCAAATTTTGGGGGCGATTTTGAACCCGGTAAAACCGTAAATCAGCGCAAATACAAATCCTAAATAGCACATAAATGCAAAGGGTAAATAGTCTAAAGTCGGGACATCTAAAGTTCCGGCCATAAATACACCGGCCATACTCCAGGGGACCAGAGGAACGACAACCGTACCTGAGTCCTCAGTTGTTCTGGAAAGATTTTTTGCCGCCAGGTTCAGTTTTTTAAACGCCGGTGCAAAAAGTTCTCCGGGCAGCAAAATCGACAAAAAGGAACTCCCGGTCATCAATGCCACTGAGATTCCTGAACCCACTGCCGCAGCGATCAATCTGCCCGGTGTTTTGGCAACTTTAAGTAAATTCTGTAATATAACATCAAGCATTCCGGAGCTTTGAGCAATTCCGGCAAAAGAAAATGCACAAAAAGCGATCAGGGTAACATGCATCATTCCTGCCATTCCGCCCCTGGATATAAGTTGATCTACAACCTCAACCCCGGTTTCTGACTGGTAACCGACAGCCATAGCACCGAGGCTGTCGGCAATTGAAGTTCCTTGTATAAAAATTCCCAGAATAGCTGCAACTCCGCTGGCAATTAACATTCCCGGAATAGTGGGTTTTTTTCTAATCGCATAATAAAGAATAATTACCATAGGTAAAAGCAATAACGGATTAAATTGAAAATGAGCGGCAATGGTGTCGAGTATTATATCCATTTGAGAGCTATCCAGCGATTCCGGTCTATACTTCAGGCCAAGCAAAAAATAAACAAGTAATCCGATCAGCCAGGCAGGTGTGGTTGTCCATAACAGATGCCGGATATGGTCAAACAGATTACTTTTAGCAACAATAGGCGCTAAATTTGTCGTATCTGAAAAGGGGGATAGTTTATCACCAAAATAAGCCCCTGCGACTATGGCTCCTGCTGCAGGTGCAACCGGAATGCCGATACCTTTCGCAACCCCGATAAACGCTACTCCAATGGTGCCTACCGTACCCCAGGAAGTACCGGTAAACAGTGAAACCAGGCTGCAGACAATACATGCGGTAACTAAAAAATATTTCGGTGTGATCAGTTTGATCCCGTAAAAGATCATCATCGGGATGGTCCCGCAGGCGATCCAGGAACCGATCAAGACACCTACTGTGATCACGATCAACATCGCCGGCATAGCTTTGCTGATACTGGAGACAATACCTGCTTCCATCTCCTTCCAGGAATAACCTAATCCTGCTGCAATGATACCTGTCACAAATGCTGCTGAAACTAATAAGGATTCCGACTGGATTTGGAAAACTCCGTATCCGATACCAAGAAAAAGGGCAATTGTGATTAGCGGTAAAATAGCGATAAATAATGAAGGTTGTTTTTTATCCATGATAGAGTCCAATCTGTTAGGTTTAAACCGTCGCCGGGCAAATAAAATGCTTTAGAAACCGTTAAAACGGTTCAAAATAAATTTAATTCTCATTAACACCTGGTTTTACAGGCTGTTAAAACCAGGTGTTAATGGCATAAAAAACATATAGATAACCGTTTTAACGGTTTTTGAAATTCAGTTTACAATTACTTAAAGATGCTGAAAAATACATATTTCAGTATCAATTAGCAAGAAATTTTCTACCTATAAAGATTGTGATAAAAATTGCTAAATTTTAAACTTGTTTTTTTATAAATTCGTGATTAAATTTACAAATATCGTTTTTGATAAACTTCAGTAAAAATTTTTTGAAACTATATTTATTATGAAACTAAACTTCAAATTTTCCCACACACGTATTCGCGCTGTTTGTCATGAATTAATTGACAAAGTGGAACTGTTTTTTAATCAAAAAAGTTTAGAAAAGAAGCAACAAACCTCAGAAAGTACAATCCCAAAAACGGATGTTCCAAAAATTTTATCCCTAATGCTCCGTTATTTTTCTCAACATGACGATCTGCAATTAGTGACGGGTGATAAAAAAAGACTAGGTGGAGCTATATCCGCGACTTTCCCATTGATAAACCGGATAACTATTTTAAAGGAAGAATATAATCAGATTCGATTTTCCGACAGTTTTTGGCTGCCTGCCATTATCGCCCATGAAATCGGACATTGGGTCCTGCACGCACCTGTTTTCAAACACTTCAGACGACAGTTGGATCTATTTGAGGATTGTAAAATCAGTTCATCTTTTGATGAAATCAGTGATTTGCACATCTCAGATATAAATTTGTTTGACCAGCAGGCCAATCAATTTGCCCGGGAATTACTCCTCCCTGAGGCTAAAATTCAAAGAGCCCTTCAACAATTAGGATATTATCCTCCTGTTGTTTATCGAGACCATCATTTAAACCTCATGCCTTTTGAGGAATATTGCACCAGGTTAGCTGAAAAAGCTCATTCTGTTTTACAAGTGCCAATCCCCTGGTTACATTTTCGATTGGTGGAATTAAATATTGTTCAAAACCGAGCGATATCAGAAACATTGAGCCAAACCAGCTAATACAAATTGAACCTCTGCCATACCAAAATATTAATCATGTTTTTCAGAATATTTTCCGATTTACTATTAATAATACTCAATTATAACACTTATTGTTTTGCCTGGAGGTCAGCTAAAGATGCCGTTCAGATTTGAGAAACTTGATATTCCGGATATTGTTTTAATCGAACTGTCAAAATTTGGAGATCAGCGCGGATTTTTTATGGAAACTTATAAAAACTCGGACTTTATCGCAAATGGAATAAATGAACAATTTGTCCAGGACAATTATTCTCGATCGGCCAAAGGGGTGCTCCGGGGATTACATTATCAAAAACAGCCAAACGCCCAGGGAAAATTAGTGATGGTTTATAAGGGCGAAGTTTTTGATGTAGCGGTTGATATTCGCAAAGGTTCTCCTACTTTTGGTAACTGGGTAAGTATAACACTGTCCGAAAAAAAAGCCCAAATGCTCTATATCCCGAAAGGGTTTGCTCACGGCTTCTGTGTTGTCAGTGACTCAGCAGATTTTATCTATAAAGTTACTGATGAATATTCCCCCGAAAATGAAAGGGGTATTATTTGGAATGATCCGTCGATCGGGATCGACTGGCCGGCTATTCAAACCCAGCTCTCAAGCAAGGATAAACAGCTTCCTCTGTTAAAAGATGCAGATTATAATTTTGTTTATTGATAAGCACTCAGCCTCAAAGTCTCCCCGTCAGCAGTCGACCGGGCAGGTAAGACTTGAAGTTCAAAAAGTATGCAGTTTTATGGGAGTCATCTGTTTAGCGTTTTGAATTTTGTCCCACAGGGACTAAATGGTAATTTTTCTCTTTTGAGTAAATTTAATTTTCTTTGGCGAAATTCACAAGTAAATTTTTTTAGCTTGCATATTCCTGGTTAATTTTTAATTTTTGTAGATAACTTATATTTTAAAATTCTAAAAATTGAGAATAACTATGGAAGACTTGTTTTTAGGGATCGATTCTTCAACCCAGGGATGCAAAATTGTCTGTATAAACACCAACAGTAACCAGGTTGAATATGTGGACTCCCTAAATTATGATTCTGATCTACCTCACTTCAACACCAGAGACGGAGTAATAGTGTCAGAAAAAAAGGGCCTTTCAGAGGCAGACCCGACTATGTGGATCGAAACTCTTCATCTGCTTTTTAGCAGGATGAACAAAAATAGATTCCCGACCAAAAACATCCGGGCAATTTCCGTATCCGGTCAACAACATGGTTTAGTAACTTTAGATAAGGATGGAAATCTCACCAGGGAAAGAAGTAAATTGTGGAATGATTTTTCGACTGGTGAAGAATGCGATCTGTTGACCGAGGGAATCGGGGGGACAAAACAGATGATCGACGAAATTGGCAATACCCAGAGACCCGGTTATACGGCAGGTAAAATTTTTCATATCTACCGCCACGAACCCGATCGCGGAAAAAAAACATCTACTTTTTTCCTTGTGCACAACTATATCAACTGGTTCCTGACCGGCGGAAAAAATAACGGGGTACGGGTAATGGAGCCGGGCGACACTTCAGGAATGGCATTGAGAAAACCAGGATCAAATTTCTGGTCAAAAAAAGTCTGCGAACTTATATCAGCGGATTTAATAAATAAGTTGCCACCGGTAAAAGCATCTGAAAAAATGATCGGAAAAATTTCCAGTGAATTGACCCAAGCATATGGTTTTTCTGAAGATTGCCGGATCGACGCGGGAAGCGGCGATAATATGTACGGGGCGGTAGGAACGGGGAATATAAAACCAGGGATTGTAACCATCAGTCTTGGAACCAGCGGTACTGCATTTACAATTTTTGATACACCTTATTTCGATTCTGATGGTGAAATTGCCTCATTTTGTGATAGTACCGGAAAATATTTGCCGCTGCTTTGTGTCTCAAATATGGCTAACGGCTATAATCAACTATTGGACCAATTTAATCTTAATCATGAACATTTTACTAATCTTTTAAAAGAAACCAAACCGGGGAACAACGGTAAAATACTGTTCCCATGGTATATCGGAGAAAGAACTCCGGATCTGCCAAATGCCACACCGGTTTATTGGGGATTTTCTTTGAATGATTTTCAAAAACCTGTTCTTTGCCGCGCAGTTTTAGAGGGCCATATCTTGAATATATTTGACGGTTACAGAAAAATGCCGGTAACAGCAAAAGAGATTCGACTGACCGGTGGCTTGAGCAGGTCGGATGCCTGGAATCAGACAATTGCCGACATTTTTGATACTGAAACCGTTCCGGTTGCAGGAGAAGGTGCCGCGTTAGGAGCAGCTATTCATGCCGCATGGGTATATTTCAAAAGTGAACAACCGGATTTTGAATTGGAATCTTTAACTGACAGTTTTGTCAAACTGGATGAGTCTGAAAGGAAATATCCTCAAAATGCCAACGCCTACTATAGGTTGAAAGATGTATACCAAAATATTAGTTTGAGGTTAAGAACAAAATGCGGAGATATTGACCCTTTCAAAGCCGGTTAACCTGGGAAACAGGGGAATAATACGAATGGGAATTACGGAAAAAGAATAAAAAAACAGATTACAGCTCACCCCGGATCTTTGTAAAATCCTGGATTTTATTTCATGTTATTAGTTGAATCTCTACGGACTTTAACAGAAATCCTGCTAATTGCATTCGCTTCCATCTGAATTTTTTCGATGATTTTTTTTAAGGAATCCGGATTTATAGCGCCGGTGATACTCATTATTTCTATTTTTTTCAGTGACTCCAAAGCTCTTGTTTTACGGGATTCTCTTTTCTTTTCAGCTTGGCGTTTATGTCTGGTTTCGATCAAAATATTCAGTTCAGCTTCAAGTTTCTCTTTTTCTTTTTCTAATCCATCAACATAATTGAATTTATATATCAAAATTTTGTCTTTTTGCAACCGTTCCATCTCTTTATTTAGTTGAGTTAAATTTTTCCATTTCAGACGTTCTTTTGTTTGCTCATCAACGACTATTTTCAGGCCGTTTTTGGCTTCATATCGCATATAATGAAACAGTTCTTTATCCACGTTTGCTGAATCTTCGATAGTTTTGACCATGGCTTCTTCAAAATCGTAAATAGATGATAATTTTACTCCTAATTCCTCTAACTCTTCTGCTTTTACTCTTTTAGCATCTTTAACCTCAAGTGCTTTTGAAACAGATATAATCGCTTCCGGTGAATCGACAGCCAGTGAATCCACTTCCAGGCTCACTGCCACCTCATATTCCAAAATGTTTGATACGATAGACGGATTGATCGTGGCACCTGTTTTACTTAAATTTAAAATATTAGCCGCCACATTTTCAACCTGCTCAGGAGGGACTTTCTGATCTAAAACCTGCTGTTTAAAATTTTGATAAGCTACTGCTACCGAATCCCTGTCTTTTGAATCAGGAACCATAGCATTCAATTTAAAGCCGATAAAATCTAAAGAGCTGCTCAAAACGTTATTGAGGTCGCTTTTATGATCTCTGATTAAAAAAAATATTACTAAACAGATATAAAATAAAACTATCATAAAAAGACCAAATTTTTTAAAAGGCTTTGACACGGTATATCTCCAATAGTTATTCAGCTAAAAATCTTTATCGAACTTTCTTAACATCTATTCGTACAATAAGAAGACGAATAGAATAAACAAATTGTTGCAGTATTTTTAATATGGTACTATTAATTTTTGGCCTCTTTACTGATTACATATATTTAATTTGAGCATTTTAATCAATGAAAATTTATTTTAAACTATATAAATATTGCTTAATTATCAAATAAATTAAATAAATATTATTTTTTGCTTGCTAAATTAAATAAAAATGCGTAAAATCAATAAAATCAGGAATCCTTCAAATCCAAAAAGTTAATTTAAGGTATATGTCTTTTCGATTTTCTAAACCTAGGCAAACCCGAGTTAATGGGAATTACTAATCTGAAAGAATTATCAAAGAAGGAGACGGAGATGGAAGACGAATCCTATGATGAAGCTAATCTAAATCTCAAAGATTTTTTAGATTATATTATTAAGGCGATTGTTGATCATCCTGATGATGTAACTATTTCAGAAGTGGACGGAGAAAAAACCGTTATTTACGAACTCAGAGTCAATCAACAGGATATGGGGAAAGTAATCGGTAAAAGGGGACAGAATGCCAGGGCGATCAGAACATTATTATCTGCTACTTCCGGGAAAAGGCATAAACGTTCTGTTTTAGAAATCCTAGAATAATCTATTTTGGATTACTTTTTACCAGTCTATTTACCGCAAAACTTAATCAAAACCAACATTGCCTGATTTGTAATGTTTGTCTACATTGTGCAATGTATAAAACAGGTTGGTTAATAGTATTTACTGATAAACCCGATTAAATGTTTGATCTCTAGCGCAGCCTATTGATGGAATCAAAGTAACTACTAAGAAACTATCCATTTTCGCAGATAATGCTGTGAAAATGAGACTTGCGCAGTGATATCAAATATTTGTTTTTTTTATCATGAGGTTAGAAAAGTGCCCATTATACTGTATATCTAAGGCAAGCCCCAACGGGGCAGGGTAAAATAGCCCCCGCTAGAGTGATATCCGGGCAGGCAGGGTAACGCCCTGGGTTAAAGATCAAGATGTCTCAGCCCTGTAAGGGCGTCGTAAATCCAGAATCTGACTCTTGACATAATCTTTTTTGCTAGTATGCAAAAGCTGCCGTATAATAACATTTTTCCCGTCATTTTTGTGGAATGATTTTTTTCCGCTAAACCTTGAACCGGGAACTTTTGAACCCTGAACCCGGGTAGTTACAAAAAAAACAAAGTTTTAAATTATAATAATATAAATCCTTTCTATAAACCGGTATTCAGATGCAATTCTGCACCGGGACCAACCGGCAGTCCCAAAATCATCCAGATCGTTAATATTATAGTCCATACAATCAAAAATGCGAAAGTATAAGGCAGCATAGTGGCTATGACAGTCCCAATGCCGGCCTTTTTATCATATCTGGCAACAAATGCAACAATTAGGGCGAAATAAGACATCATCGGCGCGATGATATTTGTAACGCTATCTCCTATTCTGTATGCGGTCTGAACCAATTCCGGGGTATATCCAAGGAGCATAAACATCGGAATGAACACCGGCGCCATGATAGCCCATTTTGCCGAAGCGCTGCCCATAAAAAGATTTATCAAAGCCGATAAGAAAATAAAACTTATCATCAGGGGAATTTGTCCTAATCCCGAAGACTTTAAAATTTCAGCTCCCTCAATAGCGAAAATCAGACCCAGGTTGGTCCATTTAAAGTATGCCACAAATTGTGCGGCAAAAAAGACTAAAACGATGTACATACCCAGGGTTTCCATCGCTTTTGTCATACCCTTAATCACATCGGAATCACTTTTAAATTTTCCGGATCCGACTCCGAATGCTATACCAATGACCGCTGAAAGTAAAAAGATAAATGCTACAATTCCGGACATGAATGGTGAGCGCAGCAGACTGCCGGTTTCCGGATTTCGAAGAAACCCGTCTACCGGAAGGGTGCCTAACAAAAGAATTCCGAGAGATATTGCTCCGGCAACCGCTGCATATATCAACCCTCGTTTTTCATCAGATGTCAGTTTTCGCAACTCTTCAGGTTTTTCGTCACCTTTGTATTCTCCCAGACGGGGGACAACAATCTTTTCGGTTACCCAGGTACCTGCAAAGGCAATGAAAAATGTCGAGGCCACCATAAAATAATAATTACACGCCACGTTAACTTCATATCCGGGTGTGATTATTCGGGCTGCCTCTTCAGATAATCCCGCTAGAAGAGGATCAATAGTTCCTAAAAACAGATTAGCGCTATAACCTCCGGAGACACCGGCAAAGGCAGCTGCTAAACCTGCAATGGGATGCCGGCCGACGGCAAGAAAAATTATTCCACCTAATGGAACCAAAAGAACGTAACCTACTTCACTGGCGGTATTTGAAATAACACCGGCAAAAACTATCACAAAAGTGAGCATACGTTTTGGAGCAGAAATGACTAATAACCGCAGAGCTGTTGCTATTAAACCGCTGCTTTCGGCAATTCCGATCCCTAACAATGCCACCAATACCGTACCCAATGGTGCAAAACCGGTAAAATTAGTAACCATTTCCACAAGGATTCTATGCAATCCGCTCACTGACAACAAGTTTACCGATTGGACAATTTCACCGGTTCCCGGGTGTAAAACCTGCACGTCAAATTTACTGATAATCGCTGATAGAACAATTACCAACAAAGCCATTAAACCGAACAAACTGGCGGGATGAGGTAGAGCATTTCCAACTTTTTCAACTATCCCAAGTAATCGTGGGATAATAACCTTATTGAAGTCGATTTTCAGTTTCATTGGGTTTTTTTTCCTTATGGGTTAGTCGGTTATTATTCCCGGGGTTTACACCCCGCGTGCCCGGCTATCACTCTAGCGGGGGCTGCATGCTGTCGCCCCGTTGGGGCTGGTTACTATAAACTAATCTCATTTTTCTTAACCCGGAACCCAGAACCCTGAACCCGGAACTTTCTTTTCATTAAAAGAATCTCCTCCTCTGTCCGCTCTGACCTCTCATCATTTTATTCGGGTCCAGAAATGGGATACTCAGGGCATTTAAACTCCGGTTTAATTTTTGGACTTCAGTATTTTCAATTTCGGTCATTTCGTTTTGAAGTTCATCCAGCTTTTGAGGCAGTGTTTCGATTTTCTCAAGTTGTTTCGATGTCGGGGCAGCCGTAACACTGCCGATATTACCGGACAAGCTGCTGATAACTCTGGTAAGCGCTCCTGAATCCCTTCGGCTGCGTCCGGATAATTTAGACTGAAAATCAGTCAATTTTTGTGAAAAAGATTTAATTTCTGCACTTAATGTATCAGATTTAAAACCGATTTTTTGTAAATAATTATTTAATTCGGTGATCTGGGTTCTCAGATTTTGTACTTTCCGGCTGATCCTTGAGCTTTTGCCCGATAATTCGCTCAATTTTAAAAGCGCATCCCGTTGAGCTATCAGATCTTGCTGGGAAATTTTAAATCGCGGATCCATTTCAACCTGAACTGTGGTGGACATTGTCTTGTCTTTAACCCTTAACTCCACGGTATATTCACCAGGGACAACAAAAGGACCGGACGATCGACCACCGCGACGACTTTGACTCTGGCCGCCCTGCCTCTGGGGCCCGGCATATCGTAAATTCCAGGCGGTCCGGTTAAAACCTCTTTTTTTAGCGCCTTGCAGTTGTCTTACTCTTTTCCCGTCACTGTCCGTGATCGTTATTCTTACATTATCTTTCTTGCCCAATTGTGTGTTCAGATAATAGGTAATCAGCGCTCCGGATTGGGGATTTGGACCGATAAATATCTTATGGCCGGTTGATCCTTTATGACTGTAAAAACGGAATCTTTCTGCCGACCTGACATCAAACAAAAAACTCTCGGAATTTAGAACATTTTCCGTTAACTGTACCAGGGGAGTGATATCATCCAATACCCAGATGCTTCTGCCGTGGGTTCCTAAGATCAGATCATTTTCCCTGGGGTGAATGGCGATATCATCAACAGGAACCATGGGGATATTCTTAAACATGTGCCAGGAAGAACCCCGGTCGATTGAAAAATATGCACCCCGTTCGGTTCCGATAAACAGAAGGTTTTCATTGCTGAAATGTTCCCGGATAACATTCACAGTTGAACCGACAGGGAGATTTCCTGAGATCGATTTCCATTTTTTTCCGAAATTATCAGTAACAAAAACATATGCTTTGAAGTCATCATTACGATGTCCGTCGAAGGTCACATACGCTCTTTCCTGATTAAAATTAGAAGCGACAACTCTGGTGACATAAGTATATTTTGGCACTCCGGGTATTTTAGCGATCAGGTTAGTCCAGGTGGCACCGCCGTCTTTTGACAATTGTACATTACCATCATCGGTTCCAACCCAAAGAACTCCCTGGGACACAGGTGATTCTGAAATAGTGATTATATCTCCGTAAAAAGAGATGCCATCGTTCCGGGAAAGTGTGTTGGTATCGGCTAACATTCCCATAAAGGGTAGTTTATCCCGATCCTGTTGGGTGGTCAAATCCTTACTGGCAGTCCATGTATCCCCCATATCAACTGATTTAAAAAATTTATTGCCACCATAAAAGATAGTTTTTGAATCATGAGGTGAGATTACTACGGGAGAATTCCAATTAAACCGATATCTTTCCTGAGGGTCTTCAGGCCGGGGTTTGATCGTTTTTGTCTCTTCGGTAAAAAGATTCATTCTCCTGAGGTTACCGTTCTGGCTCTCCACATAAAGGATATCAGGATCGTTGGGATCGCTTTGCGTATAAAATCCGTCACCGCCGCCGACCCGGTACCAATCTTCATTAGTTATCCCGATACTGTGTTTTGTTGCGGACGGACCGGCCCAACTCCCATTGTCCTGTAAACCGCCAAAAATATTATAGGGCTTTTTCATATCAAAACCGATTTCATAAAACTGTCCGAGTGCAATTGTATTAACAAAATCCCAGGTTAATCCGCGATCGTAAGAAAAATAGATGCCGCCGTCTGAGCCAAGAATCATATGGTTTGAATTTTTTGGATTAATCCACATGGCATGATGATCACCGTGGATCCGGGAGACAACTCTTGTGCTGAATGTTTTCCCGCCATCATAAGAAGTATACATACTGGCGCCAAGATCCCAGATCCGCTGATCATTATTGGGATCGATTCTGATCTTGCTATAATACATCGGCCTCGGGTTGGTATCGCTCATTTTAGTCCAGGTTTCACCCTTGTCTTCAGACCGGAACGTCCCGCCTTTTTTATTCTCAATTACCGCATAAACAATATTGGGATCCTGCCGGTAAATATCTATTCCGATCCGGCCATTATCTCCTTCAGGCAGACCTTCGGTCAGTTTTTTCCAGGTTTTGCCGGCATCTACCGTTTTATAAAGAGCGCTTCCCGGACCACTGCCAAAAAATCCCCACGCTCTTCTCCTGCGCTGGTACATAGCGGCATAAAGGATTTGATTATTCCCGGGATCCATCGCCAAATCGATACATCCGGTATTTTCATCGACAAAAAGGACTTTTTGCCATGTTTCTCCGCCGTTGCTGGTTTTAAACACACCTCGTTCTACATTCGGTCCCCATAAATGTCCTACGGCTGCAATAAAAACAGTTCCTGGATCGCTATGATCAATAACTACTCTACCTATGGTCTGGGTATTCTTCAGCCCCATATGCTTCCAGGTATTACCGGCATCGGTACTTTTGTAAACACCGTTTCCCCAGGATGAACTTTGCCGGTTGTTCGGTTCACCGGTTCCTACCCATACAATATCCGGATTGGAGGTCGCTACTGCTACATTTCCTATAGTACTGGTGGCCTGATCGTCAAAAATAGGCTTCCAGGTTGTGCCGTTATTGGTGGTTTTCCACAACCCGCCGGAAGCTGTCCCACAATAGATAATATGTGGATTACTCTCAACAACGGCAAAATCATCAATTCTGCCGCCCATGTTAGCCGGCCCGATGTTGCGAAAAGTAAGGTTGTTTACCGTGGAATCTAGCAAAGCATTATGATTCTGAGCTAAAACTCCAAGGGGAATCAGAAAGATCAAAACAAAACAAAAAAAAGCCGGAACATTCAACTTTTGCATAATTAAACTCCTCACTGTTGGGTTTGAATACATTTGAATTAATTATTTTATTTCTTAACCAAATAGACTGCAATTTATTTTGATGAACTTTTTAATCGCGTTATTATGAATTTCCATTTTTTTTGATGACGAGCAGCATATTACTTTACAAAACGGAATTATAATATAATATTGATTAGAATTGTGGATCATAAACATTTTACCGTTGTGTTAAAAAGATTGTTTTGCTGGCTGTAAAATAAGGAGACTAACAATATATTGCAAGAAAAAATTTTACAAAATGCAAAAAGATGTATTGGGAATGTAAATGTAAAGATATGGCATAATGTTTGTGCTATTTACTTTTACATATGAATTAAATGGAGTTAATGTAAATTAAATGGAATTTAATAAGACATCTTTTCTATTTCTGTTTCAACCTGATACAAATTTCAGCAATCATTATAATTCTTCAATTTTTTTGAAAAACAAAAATAAGGAAGAAATAATTTCTACACCTGAATATGGTAAAAAGAGAATCCGCTTTTCTCCTATCGTTCTAAAACATTCACATATTAACCGGAGGATCAAATGAAGAGCAAAAAGGGGAATAAAATTAACTTGAGTAAAATTTTTTTTCTGGCATGTATCATCTCTGTTTTTTCAGCCGGATTTGGTAACATTACCGACAAATTATTTATACTCGAAAACCGGCAAGATAAAGTTGTAAATTTTGACAGTGAGCTTACCGAAATGAAGAGAGTGATGAATGTGGATAGTAGACGTCTGTATAATATCCAAAAAATTATGAATATTATCGATCGGTATGATCCAAGTATTCTCACCGGGACAAAATATAAATACGCTAGTGAAATTTATCGACTCAGTCAAAAATATTCAAATTTGACCATAGATTTAATCTGTGCAACTATAAGCCATGAGAGCGCGGGGACGTGGGATCCGACCGTCACTTCCTGGGCCGGGGCAATGGGACTCATGCAAATCATGCCGTATACTGGAATTCAGCTTGCCGCACAGGAAGGAATCGCCTGGACCAACGCGGAAGAAATACTTTTTGACCCTATTAATAATTTACGATTAGGCAGCAGATATCTATCTGAACTAATTGAGATATATGGTTTGGAAGGAGGGCTTGCTGCATATAACGGTGGTGAACGAAAAGCAGCCCTTTGGTTGGCTAACAATAAAGCCGCCAATATCCTTTATAAAGAAACCCAAGGATATATTCCGGCAGTACTTAAATTGTATAAAGATTATCAAAATTGATCACTTAGGCAATTATGTAATATCTCGATCTGATGAGGTAATGTCACAGAAACCGCCAGGCTAATTTCTTGAACTCGTTTCCCCGGATTAGTGACATTTTACACAATTATCAGCATTCTCCTTTCAAAGTCTCAACCCAATGGAGAGCTTTCGTACCGGTTGCATCCATAATTTGGTGGCGGCAGCTAAAACCACATGCTACAACAGCGGTTTCCGGTTCACGATCCCTGATAGCAGGAAAAAGCCGGTCTTCGCCGACCCGCATTGATAAATCGTAATGCTCCTTTTCATAACCGAAAGAGCCGGCCATACCGCAACAGCCGGAGTCAATCTCCCTTACCGAAACCGAGGAGATGTTGTCAAGGATTTCGGTCATAAAAGTAGTGCCGACTAAGGATTTTTGATGACAATGGCCGTGAATAAGGATCTTTTCAAAAGGTGATATAAACTTTTGATCTGATTTTCCGGCTTTAATCTTTTCGGCAAGAAACTGATCGATCATCAGAACATTATTTTTGATCCGGTCACCCAGTGACTGGTCATCGATCAGATCGGGCAGATCATCGGTTAAAGCAGAAGCACAACCCGGTTCACAAACCACGATTTGAAGTCCTTTTTGAATATACCGGTCTAAATTTTGTAAGGTTTTTTTCCCGGCAACTTTTGCATCCCGCAAAAAACCATGGCTAATTTTGGGCCGCTGACAACAGCCGGCATTTGCTAAGATAACATTATAACCACAGGACTCCAGCAATTCCACCGCAGAAATGCCGATTTGCGGTTCGTGATAATTCATATAGGTATCATCGAATAAAACTACCTGCCGGTTCAAGTTTTTTAAACCATTACGGCTGGAAAACCATTTAGGGAAAGGCCGGTTGGTATAATCAGGTAATTTGCGGCGTTTGTCTATTTTCAGGATCCAGTCAATCAAATACCGGAATAAGGCTGTTTTTTGGATAAAATTTACGGCAGGTGCTTTCCAGCCCGCTATTCCTGCAGCAGTCCGGGATGAGCCGGCAACCAACTTTTCACGGAAACCGGGCTTGTGAGTATCAAAATACTGTTGCAAAAATTCACTCTTTAATTTAGCCATATCCACATTACTCGGGCATTCCGCCTTGCAGGCTTTACAGGACAAACAAAGCTCCATCACCTGAAAAAGCCGTTCTTTACTCAGTCCTTCCGGACCGTATTGGCCGGTCATTGCCAGCCGCAAAGCGTTGGCTCGTCCTCTGGTGGAATGCTCTTCATCCCGGGTAGCACGATAACTGGGACACATAGTTCCGGCCAGATTCTGGCGGCAGGCACCGACACCGTTACACATTTCCACGGCATGGGCAAAACTACCGTCATCCCGGAAAAAATATTCGGTTTTTATATCCGGAGTTTTATATTTTATACCGTATCGTAAATCCTGATCCATAGGATTTGGGTCAATAATAATACCGGGATTCATAATTCCCGCGGGATCGAAAAGATTTTTGACTTCCCGAAAAGCAGAATAGAGCTGTTCCCCGAAAAATTTTTCCAAAAAAGGACTGCGGTTCCGGCCGTCACCATGCGATTGTTTTCCGAAGAGTT
>SDBT01008790.1_pt1 | contig 16451 bp, 7 predicted proteins | sample 2277101 | NCBI WGS metagenome assembly SDBT01 (sample SAMN10404973, study PRJNA504765) | marine sediment metagenome | isolation source: marine sediment core GS10_PC15, 103 cmbsf | place: Arctic Ocean: Southern Knipovich Ridge | collected 2010 | reverse complement strand
ATCAGGCAGTAGTGGAACTTCAGGTTCTTCAGGAAGCAGCGGGAGTTCAGGAACATCAGGTTCTTCAGGAAGCAGCGGCACTTCAGGCACGTCAGGTTCAAGCGGTTCATCTGGTAGTTCAGGAACGTCAGGTTCATCAGGTAGTAGTGGTAGCTCAGGAACATCAGGTTCAAGTGGTTCTTCGGGTAGCTCAGGAAGTAGTGGGACATCTGGCTTATCAGGTTCATCAGGAAGTTCTGGAACATCAGGTTCTTCAGGAAGTAGTGGTTCTTCAGGCACTTCAGGTTCAAGCGGTTCTTCTGGCAGTAGTGGAACATCTGGTTCTTCAGGTAGTAGTGGAAGTTCGGGAACATCTGGTTCTTCAGGTAGTAGTGGAAGTTCAGGAACATCTGGTTCTTCAGGTAGTAGTGGAAGTTCAGGAACATCTGGCTCAAGCGGTTCATCAGGCAGCAGTGGAACATCAGGCAGTTCAGGCAGCAGTGGAAGCTCAGGAACGTCAGGTAGCTCAGGTAGTTCAGGCACTTCAGGTAGTAGTGGGAGTTCAGGGACATCAGGTTCAAGCGGTTCTTCAGGCAGCTCAGGAACTTCAGGTTCTTCAGGCAGTAGTGGAACTTCAGGCAGTTCAGGTTCTTCAGGAAGTAGCGGAAGCTCTGGAACTTCAGGTAGTTCTGGCAGTAGTGGAAGCTCAGGAACATCAGGCTCAAGTGGTTCATCAGGCAGCTCAGGTACTTCTGGTTCATCAGGAAGTAGCGGGAGTTCAGGTACATCAGGTTCTTCAGGCAGCAGTGGTAGCTCAGGCACATCGGGTTCTTCAGGCACTTCAGCTTATGCTCAGAATGCTTTTTGTGCTGAGAACGGTGGTGAAGGAGAGAAAATTACCTGTTGGCTTGATTTCATAGGAAACGATCCTACAGTTGAAGTTACTTGTTTAATTGTAGGTGATGATCCAAGTATTGATCAAGATTTGAATTCTGCTATTCCTAGATTAACTAAATATGATGAAATTTCAGTAGTAGAGATAGGTGAAGTTTGGTACTGTACTACGTTGTTTAACCTTTCTTCAGATACTATGCTGCATAGTGCTTTAACTGATTCTCATCTTGGAGATGATCATACTCAGTATATTCATATCGATGGGGACAGAACTCCTGGACAAGGTTTTACAGATGCGATCAGCGGAGATTATATCCCTGTAGACGATGATCACCTTACTACGAAAGAATATGTTGATCAGTTAGTTCAGGGCATAGAGTGGCAGGGTGCTGTAGAGGGTATATCTGCAACTCCACCAGTTGCTCCTGCTACGGATGAAAGATGGATCGTAGATATAAATTCAGTAGGAGACTGGAATGGTAAAGATGAAGACATAGCGGTTTATAACGGTTCTAGTTGGGAGTTCACTACTCCAGACGAAGGTATGTCAGCATGGGTTAAAGATGAAGATAGATTATATGTCTATCTTGGCACAGACCCTTCAGTTTTTAGTTGGGTTACTTTTGGTTCAACTGATAATCATAATAATTTAGCTGGCAAACAAGGTGGGAATGGTTCTGATGAATATTACCATCTAGATAATTCTGAGTGGACTGAGTTAACAGGTTGGATTGATGATGTTACTTTAAGCACTAATGGAGATGTTGATTTAAATGCTGGAGATTTAACTGCCGTAGATGTAAGTGCTACTAATGGAGATTTTTCAACAACTCTTAATATTCCTGAATATGCCAATTTTGCTTCTCTTCCTGGTTCATCTACTAGGGGAGATATTGCTTATGCAATAGATGATACGAATATTTATAGGTCTAATGGTACAATATGGCTGAAGGCAGCAGGTACTTCTGGTTCTTCTGGCAGCAGTGGGACTTCAGGTTCAAGCGGTTCTTCAGGCAGCAGTGGAACATCTGGTTCTTCAGGTAGTAGTGGTAGCTCAGGAACATCAGGTTCAAGTGGTTCTTCAGGCAGCAGTGGAACTTCAGGCAGTTCAGGAAGTAGCGGTAGTTCAGGAACATCTGGTTCAAGTGGTTCTTCAGGCAGCAGTGGAACTTCAGGTTCTTCAGGCAGCAGTGGAACTTCAGGGAGTAGTGGAAGTTCAGGAACTTCTGGATCAAGTGGTTCTTCTGGCAGTAGTGGGACATCTGGCTCATCAGGTAGTAGTGGGAGTTCAGGAACTTCAGGTTCTTCAGGAACTTCAGGTTCTTCAGGTTCTTCAGGCAGCAGTGGAACTTCAGGAAGTTCGGGTTCTTCAGGCACTTCTGGTTCTTCAGGTAGTAGTGGAAGTTCAGGCACATCAGGTTCATCAGGTAGCAGTGGCACTTCTGGTTCTTCAGGTAGCAGTGGCACTTCTGGTTCTTCAGGTAGCAGTGGTAGTTCAGGTCTTTCAGGAATGTTTGGTGGCGATAGCCATATGTGGATATGGGATGAGTTAGAGGAGGTCCTGGTAGATTCTACAAGAATAAGTGGTAATGATGATGGTGATGATTTATCTATACTTACAGAGATTTATATTAGTGTTTTTGCTGTTGGTCCTACTGATGTTCTCGCTTGGTTAGCTAGTTTTTCACAGGCGGTAATCGATGACCATGTAAGAGTAAGGCTTTTTAAGGAATATGATCCTTCAAATTATGTAGTATTAAATTTAACTTCGTCTGGTTATAATCCCGTAACTTCATATGTATGGGGCGGTGATGTTATTGATAGTGACGGTGCTTTTGGAGAAGGAGATAATATAGTTATGTCTGTTGTTGAATGGGGGACTTCAGGCAGTAGTGGAAGCTCAGGAACGTCAGGATCAAGTGGCTCATCAGGCAGCAGTGGAACTTCAGGCAGTTCAGGCAGCAGTGGAACTTCAGGCAGTAGTGGAAGCTCAGGTACATCAGGGTCAAGTGGTTCTTCAGGTAGCAGTGGAACATCTGGTTCTTCAGGTAGTAGTGGAAGCTCAGGGACTTCTGGTTCAAGTGGTTCATCTGGTAGCAGTGGAACTTCAGGAACATCAGGTTCAAGTGGTTCATCAGGAAGTTCAGGTTCAAGTGGTTCATCAGGAAGTTCAGGAACATCAGGTTCAAGCGGTTCTTCAGGTAGCAGCGGAACATCTGGTTCTTCAGGAAGCAGTGGAAGCTCAGGGACTTCAGGTTCTTCAGGTAGCAGTGGCACATCAGGTTCTTCAGGAAGCAGTGGGACTTCTGGTTCATCGGGCAGCAGTGGGACATCAGGTAGTTCAGGCAGTAGTGGTAGCTCAGGTACTTCAGGCTCAAGTGGTTCTTCTGGTAGTAGTGGAACTTCGGGTTCTTCAGGTAGTAGTGGAAGCTCAGGAACTTCAGGCAGTAGTGGTAGTTCAGGAAGTAGTGGAACATCTGGTAGCAGTGGAAGTTCAGGCACTTCTGGCAGCAGTGGAACATCTGGTAGTTCAGGCTCTTCAGGCACATCAGGAAGTTCAGGTAGTAGTGGAACATCAGGATCATCAGGAAGTAGTGGAAGCTCAGGAACTTCGGGCAGTAGTGGTAGTTCAGGTAGTAGTGGAACTTCAGGTTCATCAGGCAGCAGCGGCACTTCAGGTTCATCAGGTAGCAGTGGAACATCTGGTAGTTCAGGTTCTTCAGGCACTTCAGGTTCATCAGGTAGTAGCGGTAGTTCAGGAACTTCTGGCAGCTCAGGCAGCAGTGGCTCTTCAGGAACTTCTGGCAGTTCAGGTACTTCGGCAGCAGGAGCAATTGCAGCAGGGGCTGAAGATAAAATTGCACGTTATAATGCTGGTGGCGATGGTATAGAGCAGTCTATTCCATCTATAAATGATAGTGGTGAGATTATTTTTGGAGTAGATGATATTGGAGTAACATGGAGCGAGCAGACTTGGAATAGCAGGATTTGGTATGATGATGCGGTCTATGGCTCTTTGCCTTCTTTGGCTCTGATTTCTCCTAATATATCAATATATCACAATAATACTGGTGCTGGTCAGTTATATATATGGGATAATGATGAAGTAGATCATCTATATATGACTTGTAATGATAATTTAGGAGTAATAAATGTTGATGGGGCAGGTACTCCTGGCATATTACATCTTCAACAGAATGCAGAAGCTGGTGTTACATTATTTAATGGAGGAGATGATATAAATGATGCTGTAGATGGTCATAAACTAATCGTAAGTAGAAGAGCATTGGAAGGCGACTCTTATTTATGGCTATATGTTGATGATGCAACCAATGCTGTAGTGGAGAGTTCGGATGGACTGTTGGTTTTACAACCGTCTGCTCCTGCTGGGATTACTTGTTTTGCTGATTCGACAGATGGAGAAGCGAGGGCTTTTAGGATTTATGGTTATCCTTCTGGTGGCGCTCTAGATTCTGTTGCTTTGTATTTTGATAGTAGTGTCGCTGGTCAGTTTAATTTTATAGGGGCAGATACTAGTTATACTTTTGATAATGATGTAAAAATTCTTGTTGATAATAAGTCACTTATGTTGGGCCTTGGTTCTGATGCATATATTTATTATAACGCTGTTGATCTTGTTTTATCTCCTGCTGAAATAGGTTCAGGTGGAGTAAAAATACTTTCTGCTACGCCAGTGGATGCTGGTCCATATATATTATTAAAACATGATGATACAGACGCTTTTATGACGTATCATACTGGAGATATTTATATATATACTGATGTGTCTACTGATGATACAGATTTGTTTGTGGTTGGAACCTCTGCATCATACGAGGGCTATATCCACACTTATTCATTTACTATGGTAGATGATGGGGGAGGAACATCTCCTACAGATAAAGCAGAGATGGTTTACAATGGAACTGCTGAGACTATAGACTTTAATTTCTTATAAGATTTCTTATTTCTGACGATAAATAAGAAGTATGATACTTATAAGGAGTTAAGTTTTATGTTCGATAAGATTATCGCTCATACTAGTTTTATAGGCGAAACTGGTTATGCAAATCATTCCCGCAATTTTTTTACTGCATTGAATAAAATCATTCCTGTAAAAGTTAGAAATTTCGCTGCTGGAGAAACATGGACAGGATTAAATAATGGGGAACCTCATAATAATGAGTGGTATTTAACTGATGAGCATAAAGAGATGTTATATAAGCAGACCTGTTTATCTGGTGACAAAAGAACAGATTATTATATCTATGGAGGAGATGAAGAAGTAGAAAAAGGTAATAATCTTCATATCGTATTAAATGAGGTTAATCATCATTATTTTTATGATAATTATGATGGTCCAAAAATAGCTTACACTGTATGGGAAAGCACTCTGTATCCTGATAATTTTTTTAATAAGATACAAGAGTTCGATCAATTATGGGTCCCTACAAAATGGCAGAAAGATTGTTCGATAAATCAAGGGTATGCTGAAAATAAAATTAGAGTTGTGCCAGAGGCGGTAGATGGAAATATTTTTTATCCAGAAGAAGTGTCTTTGTTGGATGAGTATAAAGATGGAAGATTTAAATTTTTGCTTCTTGGAAGATGGGATTATAGAAAATGCACAAAAGAAATTATAGAATCATTTTTAAGAGTATTCAAAAATGATGATCTTGTTGATTTGGTAGTTTCTATAGATAATATTTTTGCTACGGATGGTATAAAAACAACGGAAGAAAGATTAGAGTATTTTAATTTTAATAATGATAGAATTAAAGTAAAGCATTTCCCAAGTAGAGAAAATTACGTTAAGTATTTGAAAACAGGACATGTCTTTCTATCTTGTGCTAGAGGTGAGGGATGGAATCTTCCTCTCATAGAGTCTATGGCATGTGGAACTCCATCTATTTATTCTAATTGGGGTGCTCAACTAGAATACGCAAATGACAAGGGTATTCCTGTTGATATTATTGAGGAAAAACTAGCTTCTTTAGGAAGTGGTTATAAAATGATTAGCGGAGATATCCCAGGTAATTATAGTGAGCCAGATTTTGAAAATCTTTGTATGGTGATGAGAGATGCTTATGAAAATCATGACGATCACAAGCAGAAAGCTTTGAAAGATTCTGAAGATATCAGAAAAGAATTCACATGGGAGAATTCGGCTAGAAAGGCTTTTGAATATTTGTCTGAATTTGAAGATAGAAATATATTTCAAAGTACTAGAAAATGTAGATTGGTTGATAAGATTATAGACGAGGTTTATAACAAGAAAGTATATGAAAAATATTTTAAAGTTGAAGATGGGGATATAGTTGTAGATATAGGTGGGCATATCGGGACTTTTGCTCGTAGTATATCTGATAGAAATTTTGAGAAATGTTTTTGTATTGAGCCAGATAAAGTTAATATTGGAGATATGTCGGTTAATTTAAGTAGAACTACTAAAATAAATGATTATGAAATAGTGAATTATGCTATTGATGATGATACTGGTAGTAACTTTTTCCACAGAGGAAATATGGGGTTTAACCGTAAGGTGAAAGATGCTTTAGAAGGAGAAGCAGTTGATACTATTTCATTTTTAGATTTTATTAATAAGTATAATATCCCTCGTATTGATTTCTTAAAACTTGATTGTGAGGGTGGGGAATATGCTATTATAGGAGATGAGAGGAATCATGATTTTCTTAGATACAATGTAGATAAAATAGTTGGAGAATTACATCTGCTATCTGCCCCTAATGGCAAAAAAGATGGCTTATTCTTAATGGATAAATTGAAAGAACTTGGTTTTCAAATTACTCTTAATAGTGTGAATGGAATTGATATTACCAATTATTTTCCTGACCATGTAGATTATTATAGTGAGATACTTTTCTACGCCAAAAAGAAAGAAGTTAAAAATAGGATCTCTTGTTTTGATGGTGCGAATGAAATTGTGGTAGAAAAAGGTGACAACGTGAAAGTCTCTGTTAATGGAATGACTGGCAGGGAATATCACGTTGAATTCTATAATAGGGATATTGGTAAACAGATATATAAAGCTTATATCTCAAATAATAGTTTCGCCTACGAGAATATTGCTGATGATAAGTATCCTTCGCAAATGTTTATCAGCGTTATCTCTAGCAGTGGTAGATTTTTTGATTTCATTTACGATAGGGATAGAGACAGCTTGGAAAGGGTAAACACAGAAAAAGATTCTTCACTTTTTGATAAAGTTAAACCCCCTATTATAATCAGCGGTTCTCCTGGTGGAGGGACTTCCTATGTGGCTAAGTTGCTTCGCCATTGTGGGCTATATGCTGGAACAGATTCAGGGCCAATGGAGGTTAGAAAATACCACGAATCAAAGACATTCACTTCTCTTCTGTTTTATTTTCGTTTGCTTATCAAGGGGCAAGGCAATCGAGTGTTAGATATGATGAAAGATTCTGATGTAAGTGTAGTGGTTAATGAAGTGAATTCTGATTTGGAAACGTATAGCAGTATAATCAAAGACGCTTTGTTGCATAAATTTAATAATTTCTGGGGAGAAGAGGGTGCTGATTCTGCATGGGGATGGAAGTGCCCTCAGAATAGTATCTTTTGCAATGTGTGGCATGACATTTTTCCAGAAGCCAAATTCTTAATTATTGAGAAGGAACATAAGCCAGATAAAACTTCTAAAAACAGAGAGGGTCAATGGTTTTATAATGAAAGTTCTTCTGTGACTAGATATCATTATTTCCATCCTGAATTTCTGAATCTTGATGCAGATGTTTTTCATCTATCATTTGATAGGGTAGTAAAAGACTATGACTATTTCAATTCTTTATTGGAGTGGATTGGCTTAGAGAAACTTGGAAGTAATGATGAGTTTATCAATCTATTGGAAGAGACTGGTTATGAGGGAGAAATTGTAAAAGATTCTATGGAGCTATATCAAGATCAGTATGTTAATGGAGAAGTAATAGGGAAGGGTATTAGGGATTGCTCTTCTAGATATGATGTCATGAAACAAGTATTCGATAAATACGAAAGACCATTTACTATCTTAGATATTGGTGCTAACTTCGGATATTATTCTATTCGTGCCGCAACTGAATATGATGCTACGGCTGTTATGATAGAAAGCGAGGAGAATGAATGCTTTAAATTGATTTCACTTGCTGATAGAAATAATTGTAAAGATAGGCTTATCGTGTTAAACAAGAGGATAAGTTTATATGAGTTGAAAGAATTGGCTAAGTGTGAACATTTTGATGTTGTGTTGGCTCTTAATGTAATTCATCATTTTGGAGATGAGGATATTAAAGAAGTTTGTGAGGTATTTTCTAATCTTGGAGACAACCTTATTATTGAGACTCCTCCATCTGATGATAAAAATGCTTGTGGTGGCAAGCATTTGAAACCTATTAATGATTTTTATAGTGGTCGAGAGAAAATGCTTTTAGGTTCATTTGATAGGCATACATGTGATGGTAAAAGTGATATATACTGGTTAGAAACACCTAAGGATAAGTTGTCATCTACATATTTTGAATATGACACTTTGTTTTATAATGGGACGATAGATGAAAAAATGACTCCTTGCTTGATCAAGAAAGATAATATAGTTAATAGCACTTTTACCTTTAAGAATTTGGATAATAAAAGGCATAACAGAGTATTGGAATGGATTCCTGGCATTAATCTAATGACGTTTATAAAACTCAATGGTAGATATCCGTTCCCAGAAAATATAATATCCAAGATAGAGAGAAGAGATATCGAGACTGGATATGGATGGGATAATAAAAATAATGATTTAGTTTTGCATAATATAATTGTAAATGGTAGTGATCTACACCTTATAGATTATGATGATAAGATAGTATCAGTTAGTGGCCGGTCTGACTCTGAGCAAATTGATATTATTTTAAGAACTTTAAGAAAACATTATAACTTACCTAGAGAAGGTATAGATGGCAATATCGCTGTTAATTTCTTAGATGGTCCTTCCGTTGAGATTACAGGACGGAATAGTGATAAGGAATATGATGTCTTATTTGTTAATAGAAGCAATAGTGAGATTCTTCATAATGGCTCAATAAAATGTAACCATTGGATAAATGCTAGCAGGAGGTGGTTTACTGACTGGGACATTATTGTTAATGTAAATGGTAGAAAAGTATTTTCTCATACTTTAGATTTGAAGGGTAAAAGAGTTCTTGTTGGCATGGAGAGTAAGTCACTTGGTGATACTATTGCTTGGATCCCGTATGTCGAAGAATTTAGAAAGAAGCATCAATGTAATATATTTGTTGCTACATTTTGGAATTCTTTGTTTGAAAAAGAATATTCTAATCTACGATTTATTTCTCCTGGTCAGGTAATTCCTAATATTTACGCAACTTATAAGTTTGGTTGGTTTACCCCGTTTAATGTGAATAATAATCCAAATGATTTTAGAACAATTTCTTTACAGCAATGTGCTTCAGATATCCTTGGGTTAGAGTATGAGGAAATACGTCCGTTGATAACTATCCCTGATAAGCCTAAAGTTATTAAAGATAAATATGTTTGTATTGGCATTCATGGCACATCACAGTGCAAGTATTGGAATTGTCCTAATGGATGGCAGGATGTTATTTCTTATTTAAATAAGAAAAATTATAAAGCTGTTATGATTCATAAAGAGAAGGGAACATATATGGGGAATATTCCTCCTGGTCATGTTATCAACAAGACTGGAGATTTCCCTATTGAGGAAAGAATAATTGATTTAAAGTATGCTGATGCATTTATAGGGATAGGTTCTGGGTTGTCTTGGCTAGCTTGGGCAGTTGGTACTCCTGTTGTTATGATATCTGGCTTTAGTAAACCGTGGTGTGAATTTACCACTGGAGTAGAGAGACTACATAACCCAGATGTTTGTAACGGTTGTTTTAATGATAGTGGTCTTACATTTGATAAGGGTAATTGGGAATGGTGTCCAAGAGATAAAGATTTTGAATGCACCAAGAGCATAACTTCTGATATGGTTATAGAAAGAATAGATAAAATATTGGGAGATAAATATGAGTAATTTTTTTCTTAGCGATAATTATAATCATTCAAGTCGTAAGAAGGTATCTGTTATGGCTGTTGTAAGGTCTAGTGTTGATAATATAACAAGAATGATAGCCAATGTTTTTCACACATGTCTTAATCCTGATAATGTAGAAATGCTTCTAAGGATGGATGATGACGACCCTGATTTTATTTTGCTGTCGAAGAGTGAGATATTCAATAAATACAATATTAAATTATATGTCGGATTCAGATATGGATATATGGGTATGAATAAATATTTCAATGAATTGGTTTTTAAGACTGTAGGAGATATTATATTTCATTGGGGTGATGATATGGATATTTTAATAAATGGTTGGGACAACATGCTATTTCAACATATAGGAGAGGTAGCAGTATTGCAAAATATGATGCATGATAATACTGATAATGGAGTAGAAGCTTTTCCAAAGAAAAAATTCTCACCTATTATTACAAGGTTGTTATTTGATATTATTGGGCATTACTCACCTTGCGTTTTATCAGATGTCTATTACGAATATATTGGAGAAATAGTTGGAATTATGAAGATGTCTAAAATAGATGTTTTTAGTGATCTTAATGGATTCAACGAGCATCATGCTCGGGCTTGGGATGATTTTATGAGTAAAGATAATATGGAACAGATAGAGAAAGATGCTCAAAAAGTAATTGATTATATGGATAGTAAATCTATGCCTCGAAGAAAGATTCCTTATTTTGTAGTTGATTCTGAACCTTCTCCAAGATTAGAAATAAGAGGTGGGCCTCGTTATCGTAAGTATCTTGTTGAGTTTATTAATACAGAAGAAGGTAAGGTAATTTTTAGCAAAAGTTTCCCTAGATATAATTGGGCTTCTTGTGCTGAAGGAAAGGTGGTTAGGGTTACTGACGAAAGTGGTGTGGTAATATTTGAGCATTCTTTTGATCTACACGAATAGAGGTTTTTTGCCGAAAAAAAATGAATATAAATAATATCAAAATAATAACTGGGAGTTTAATAAATGTCTTTAATCGGGTGGTGGAAATTAGATGGTAATGCCTATGATAGCAGCCCTTCTGCGAATAATGGGGTTGTTACAGGAGTAACTTATGATCCTTCTTATGGCAAAATTGGGCAAGGAGCATTGTTTGTTGGGGGTGGAAATAGTTATATAGATGTTACTAGTTATACTCTAACAACTCATCATTCATTAGCTTTTTGGATGTATGGGAATACAGAAAATTCTGTCGATGGTAGTCATGTGATGGGAGAATCTGGCACAGTTAATAATGTTATTATGGCTCAGGATAATATACAATTTAGGGTTAAGGAAAATGATGGCACAAATAGGATATGGGATAATACTAATGATGTGGACTATTACCATAGATGGAGGCATGTAGTAGTACTTTTTACACCAAGTGGATTATATCTTTATCTTGATGGAGTTGCTCAACCTGATAATCCTCTATCTTATAGTGGAGTTTTTGTCCTTGATGATTTTGGGACACCAACTTTTACTGTTGGCAATCAATTTACTGGAAATCTAAATGATATTAGAGTTTATGACCATATTCTTTCTGTGAAAGAAATAAAATATTTGGCAGAAGCAAAAGTTTTACATTGGCAATTTAGCCAGGATAGAGATAGTCCAGGGGAAATAGTTTCAGATGGTAGTGGGTACGGGAGAGATGCTACTTTAGATATCAATACTCCAACATGGTCATCAGATACAGGAGTAGGAGTTGGATGTTATGATATTCCATTAGGAAGTGCAGAATATATAGAAATTAATTCTACTGATTTTCCAGTGGAATTTGGAGATGCTATTACTATTGCCTTCCAGGTTAATTATGATGGATTTAATGGTTGGCAAACTTTGGCACATGGAACCACTATTGGACAGAAAGGAGTATCTTACTGGTTAGGAACGGACGGGAGACAAACAGATGGGTTTACTGACTTAATGAGATGGTCAATAAATGGTGATATTAGTAATGATTTTGAACATGATATGGTAGCAGGAGAATGGTATCATATTGTTGCTACGTATGATGGTAGTAATTGTAATGTTTATATTAATGGAGTGGAAAAAGCAGGTAACTTTGCACAAACAGGAGTAATAAATAATCAAAGTGGTTTAAAAATAGGGTTGTTAGGAGGAGGCGGTAGACATTTTGGTATAGAAGGAACAGGTTATGTATTACAACCTTCTTCTGAAACAAATGGTATTCTAATACAAGAAAATTATGTGACAATTAATGGAATAGAAGTATTTGACCCTGATCAAAAAGTTAACAGATTAATTAGAATAGAATCAACTGAGGTTACTGTAAGCAATTGTATTTTACATGGTAAATATGGGAACCAACCAGGGTTAGGCATGTCTGTTAATGGTGCTAGTATAATAGCATATGTATATAATAATATTATTTATGATCTCGGGGAGAACAATGCTGTTTATGCTGGTATTAGAACTAATGTTACTCCAACAGTATATGTTTATAATAATACTTTTGCTAATATATCTGGACAGGGAGTAAGACAAGTTACAGGAACAATTATTGCCAAAAATAATTTAGCATTAGATTGTGATTTTGGTTGTTTTGTTGCTGTCACTCCACCATTTGGTGTAGGTAGTGATTACAATGCTTCAGATGATGCTACAGATACAGGTGGAGATAATGATAGAATTAATCAAACATTTACGTTTGTAGATCCTGGTGAGTTATGGCATGACCCTAGTTTTAGTCGTGCTGATTTTCATTTACATGAGGATGATGAAGGGGCGATGAATTATGGAGTAAGTCTTTTCCATGATACTTACATATCGTTTTTTACAGATATAGATGGAGAGATAAGAGGCGAGTATGAGCCATCAACTGGGGCATGGGACATAGGAGCAGATGAATATATAACACCTGCATAGTAGGAGAAAATAAAATGGCAGAATTTTTAGTTTATAATAAAGACCACTGGATTGATGTAATGATAGCAGATAATAATCCTGCTCTAAATAGTTTAGACTTAGCTAAATTCTCTACAAGATATAAGAAAGGAGATATTGTTCAAGTTTATGAAGATGGAACTTGCACAGAAGAACCTGCTCCCACTTCTCCTTTTGTTATTATTAAATGTCCTAAACAAACAATAGATAATAAATATCAAGAAGCAAAAATAGTCCAGAAGACACAAAAAGAATTAGATGATGAGTGGATAGAAAAAGCTGATATGATAAATACTGTTGTAGATGAAATTATGGCGGCATCACCAACTGCTAGTAGAGCAGAAGTGTTGGCAGAAATAAAGGCAGAGTTTATAGATACCTACAAAACTACTGATAGAAGAGAATATTATTTTGATATGACTCAAATCAATACATCTATTGACAAAGTAATAGAAATAAATACTACACAATTCACCAATATTGTTAGGAGTAAATAATGGCTTCTGAATGGTTAGCTCTTAGTCAAAGTCATTTAGCTGGTTCTGTGGGTGAAGCAACTGGTTACTGTGGAGAAGAAAATAATTTTGAATTAGACACAGGTGGTTTTCAAGGTGATCAATTTTGGTCTCATCAGGTAGAACACGATCATTATTTTATTGTAGATTTAGGTTATAATTATGTTGTTGATGGGATAAGAATGAGAAGTGATGCTGCTATTAGTGGTCAAGAACCACAAGATGTAGCATGTTATGTTCATCCAAGTAATATGGGAGCCGGTGATTGGGGGAGTTGGGTTGGGCAGTGGGACTCGGGGGATTTTGCTGATACACCAACGTTTGTAGAAAAATCTACTACTCCAAAAACAGGTAGATATGTAAAAATAATTATTGTAGAGACTGAATTGGGTTTCTCCAAAGAGTTGATTATGGGGAACGATAATGAAGATATTATATTTGGGGTATCTGTTGAATCTCTTGAAGTTGTTAGATATGTCAATACTGACTCAACTGCTAGCGGTAATGGAACTACAAATGCTACTACAGGAGATAACAGGGCATATGCTTCTTTGAATGAGTGGGAATTGGCAGAACAGGCAAACTTACCATTTATTAATATTATAAGTCATACAGTTTATTGTAGTGGTTCTATTCCTGATGATACTTCTGTTACTATTCTTGGCTGGAATACAGATGCAGATCATACTATTATAATTAAAGGAGCAGATCAGTCTGATTTTTCGGGGAGAATAGCAGATTTTAGAATTTATAATAAAGGGTTAACACAGGCAGAAGCAATTGCTTTATATGAAACTTCTGCTCAATTAGATGATAAGGGGAATTTGTGGTGTTAGTAGAAGGTGGACATGACATAAAAACTAGGGCAGAGTATACTGTATGGACAGTTGGAAGTGGAGGTGTCGGTTCTTTTGCTGTTAATGGTGCTGATGCCGAACAAGATAGGATAATAGCGATTGATCCATGGGGGAGATCCACTATTGTATGGAACACTATTTCAACAGGAGGCGAAAATGCAGCGGGAGGATGGTCTTATGCTCAGGAAGCTATAGATATTACTAAAACATATAGGTATTCAGTATGGTTTCATAGAACAGTTTTAGGAACAACAGGTAGGTTTTTCTTTGGCATGAATGGATATGGATCTACTAATGGAGTTCTGAGAGTATCTGATGATTTTCTTGATGAAAATACATATTTCTGGGCATCTTTGGCCACTCCTACTACAGATGATACTCCAGATGAGTGGGTTTTAGCTGTTGGGCATGTTTTTCCTTCTGATTACACTGATACATCAAATCATGTTGATACTGGTAGATACACATTAGATGGAACTCAAGATACTACTAACGGGCACGCTAATTATAATAAGGATTGGAAATGGCATTCATCAACAACTACTGCTCGTCAAAGAGTTTGGATGTATTATACTGTGGACACTAGCGTTAGACAAAGATTTTGTTATCCAAGGGTTGATATTGTTGATGGATCTGAGCCAACTATAGCTGGTCTATTGAGCGGTAACTATTATGATCCTTATTATGATAATAATGTTTCTCATATAGGTAAAGATAAATTAATTGTTTCTTCTAATTTTTCAGAAGTTGGACCAGCTGATAGCTTACTGCATTATTGGCCTATGAATGGGAACTTATTAAATTATGGTTCTTCAGAGGCAATATTGACCAATAATGGGGCTGCTGTAACTGGAGCTGGCCCAAGAGATAAGTCATATTATACGTTTGTATCAACGGATTATATGGACTGTCCTTGGGGAGCCGGAGTTAGTCCGTATCCATTAACACTTTCTGTGTGGTGCACTGGAACTACTACTGGAGATGTGGTGATAGGTGCTAATGTGGGAAGTAATTTAAGATTATATATAGGGATAACAAGTAATACATGGGCATTCGGAGTCGCTAATCAAGCGTGGTCTGCTGGAGATTATACTCCTGCTGCTGGGTGGAACCATTTAGCATTAACTTTGGCAGATCCAGGAGGAGGAACAGCTCCTGCTAATCTATATGTTAATGGTCAGTTAGATTCAAGAACTATTACTTTTTCATCTTATACGATGACAACAGATATTGATGTAGGAACGTTAGGGTCTAATCAAGCGACGTATCATTGGCAGGGTGGTATTATGGAAGTTAGAATTTATAACAAGGTATTGACTGTTCCAGAGATAACTGTATTAAGTAAGACTTTTGACACAGATGCCGCTAACAGAACGGAAATGGAAGTTGGAGCAAATGCATGGTATACGTTTGGGCAATTTAGGGAGCAATTATAATGGCTGAATTAGGTCCTACAACAATATTTGGGGATTTAATTATTAATGGTTCAATTGGCGGAGCTATTCGAGTTGCATTTGTAAAGACTACTCCGACAACTGGTAATGAAGTAGTTGTTTATTTAGATGTAGATACTACGGGAGAAGAAGTTACTGTTACATGTAGTATTGTAGATGAGACTGATTTAGATGCTTCCACTCCAACTTTGACAGATGGGGATACGATATTTGTGGGGAAGATAGGTGGCACATGGTACTGTTTAAGTTTATTTTATGCTACATAGGATATAAATGGCAGATTTAGGACCAACAACAATATCTGGAGATATCGATATAAGGCAATCGATAGGAGGTGCTGTTCGCAAAGCATTTTGTAATGAAGCTGCTCCTGCTGATACAAAGATCAATGCATATTTAGATGTGGATAGTGTTAACTCAGAAGAGGTTGAAGTTAATTGTAGTGTTATAGGAGGAAATCTTAATGAGGCTAGTCCTCGTTTAAGTTCAAGTAATATGATGCCAGTTGTAAAACTAAATGATATGTGGTATTCTTTTACTACGTTTGCTGCAAGTTCAAGTTCAAGCAGTTCAAGTTCAAGCAGTTCAAGTTCAAGTTCAAGTTCAAGTTCAAGTTCAAGTTCAAGTTCAAGTTCAAGCAGTTCAAGTTCAAGTTCAAGTTCAAGTTCAAGTTCAAGTTCAAGTTCAAGTTCAAGTTCAAGTTCAAGTTCAAGTTCAAGTTCAAGTTCAAGTTCAAGTTCAAGTTCAAGTTCAAGTTCAAGT